>Ga0129306_1001036_pt1 | contig 35916 bp, 35 predicted proteins | sample P827metagenome_FD_94438 | JGI IMG/M metagenome (GOLD analysis project Ga0129306, IMG submission 94438) | Capybara group fecal microbial communities from Wisconsin, USA - P827 metagenome | ecosystem: Host-associated > Mammals > Digestive system > Large intestine > Fecal | place: USA: Wisconsin...
AGATTTAATATCCTACTTTTCAAACTTTTAAAAAAAAGTTTGATCAAAACTGTTTCTTTTTTTTATTTTTTTATTATTCTTAATTAAAATTCTATTTTTTATTATTTTCAAAATGAATATAAAATCATAAGTCTAAAATAGCTCTAAGCTTAAAGACACCATCATCTTCTTTTACACACATCTTATGAAAAGTGATAGCCTTAACTTCAGATTTTGGGCTATGAACATTCCAATCTATTTCTTCACCACAAGCAAAACAAGTCAATTTATAGTTTTCTAGATTGGAAGATTTATCATCAACTATTTTTTCAATATTCACTTTAAAATCAGAAAAGAACAAGAACTCTGTATCCTGCAGGAACAAAAGCTCTTCTAAATAATCGTATAAAAGAGAAACCAAATCCTCTGAAACTATTTCAAATTCTCTAGATTCCTCTTTTTTTACCTTGCTTATATCTGTTATAACATTGAACATAGCGAGTCCTGCATTTTCGTATGCCTCATTTAGAGATTTCCCATAGGCATGAAATCCAATGTCTGCAGTGACATCAAAATAATCGTATCCATTTAATTTTGATTCATTATTATCCATAGCTATGCACCAATATTAGTTTTAACAATTTATTATTTAACTTTAATATTATATAAATTCCTTGAAAAAAGGTTTAAAAATCTATTTTCATCTCATAATAAATACACTTGAAATCCAACCCCATATTAGTTTTCAAATGCTCTCTTTCTCTTTTTTTATATATGCTTTAGAACTTAGTAGTATTACAGAGAGAAAATTTATAAGAAAACTTAAATTAAAAATGAGGTGAAAAAATGATAAAACGTACTAACAATAATTGTGACTTAAGAAGAAAAACCAGCATTATGGATCCTATGAACTTCCACAACCTTAGAATTGACTTTAAAGATTGCATGGTAATATTTGTAGTTCTTACAGTATTACTTTTATCTATTTTAGCTGTTAGCGCAGCTCCAAGCCCAGAAATGATGAGCTGGGTATAATTAAACAAATGAAACCAAACCCATTGTTTATTAAAGGATGTAACCATATAGGATAAAAACTACTAAAGATTTATGAATATTATCGTGCAATTTCTTAAAAAAGAAACATCTCATAAATATTTAGATTTTTATAAATTACATAGTTTACATCCTTTAATCAATGTGTTTTTAAAATTAAATTTTTATTTTTATTTTATCATTTTTTAAACACTAAAAACTCAATAACCATCATTTAATCCTTTACACCATACATCAATTTTTACTTTTTTTAGATTAGTTTGTATATGCAATTTTAAAAGCATTTTTTCAAATATTCATTTTTCTTGATTTTGTTAGTTTCAATTTTAACAATTAATTTTAAATGTATTATAGAACATAACTATAATATTATATTAGAAATTGTATTAGAATTTAATTAGAATTTAATTAGAATTTATATTAAATATAATTCGAATTTATAATTTTTATACAAAAAATTTTTATACAAACTTATTGTTTAATATTAAATTGTTATTTTAACTTATTCAGTGATATTTATGTCAGTTAAAGAAAATCTTGAAAAGGTAAGAGACAATGTATGGGAACTCCCAAGCAGTTATAAAAAGGAAATGAGAGTTCCTGGAAGATTGTATCTTGATGATGAATCCGTTAAGAATATTGAAGAGGGAGCTCTTGAACAAGTGGCAAATGTAGCTTGCATGCCAGGTATTCAAGGGGCATCAATTGCTATGCCAGACATTCACTTTGGATATGGTTTCAGTATTGGTGGTGTAGGAGCTTTCAATTACAATAATGGTGTCGTAAGTCCTGGAGGAGTGGGTTTTGACATTAACTGTGGAGTTAGAATGCTTAGAACTAACTTAACAGAAGATGAGATTAAACCTAAACTTAAGGAACTTACTGAAGTATTGTTTAAGAACATTCCATCAGGTGTAGGAAGTAAAGGTCAAATCAGACTTAAGGATAATGAGATCAATGAGGTTTTAGACTACGGTGCTTGGTGGGCTGTAGAACGTGGATTCGGTTGGGAAGATGACCTTAAGTTCTTGGAAGAAAACGGTAGAATGAAGGATGCTGAATCTGCTGTTGTAAGTGATAAGGCTAAAAAAAGAGGAATTCCTCAATTAGGTTCATTAGGCTCCGGAAACCACTTCCTTGAAGTTCAAAAGATTGAAGAGATTTATGATGAAACTGTAGCAAAGGCATTTGGTCTTGAAGCGGGATCAATAGCCATTATGATTCACAGTGGTTCAAGAGGTTGTGGACACCAAATCTGTTCTGACTATTTAAGGCAAATGGATAAGGCTTATAGAAATTATAAAATAAATATTCCAGATAGGCAATTAGCTTGTGCACCTATTGATTCCAAAGAGGCACAAGGTTACTTGAAGGCTATGGCTGCTGGTGCTAATTATGCATGGGCAAATCGTCAAATGATGTCCCATTGGGTTAGAGAATCATTTGAGGAAGTGTTCTCCCGCAGTGCTGATGATATGGGCATGAGCACCATTTACGATGTTGCACACAACATCGCTAAAAAGGAAGTTCATAAGGTAAAAGGTTCCCATATGGAAGTTCTTGTTCATAGAAAAGGAGCTACTCGTGCATTTGGTCCTGGAAGACGTGAGATTCCTAAGGAATACAGAGACGTAGGACAACCTGTATTGATTCCTGGAACTATGGGCACTGCTTCTTACATTTTGCACGGTACTGATGTTGCTATGGAAGAGACCTTCGGTTCAACCGCTCATGGTGCAGGAAGAGTCCTATCAAGAACTGCAGCTAAAAAACAATTCACTGCAGAAGGAATCGAGAAGGAATTGAATGCAAAAGGAATTCATGTAAAAGCAAATTCCGCTCCTGTTTTAGCTGAAGAGGCACCGGGGGCATACAAGAATGTTGATTCAGTTGTCAAAACATCTCACGATGCAGGAATTGCTAAATTAGTTGCAAAAGTTGTTCCTTTAGCAGTAACAAAAGGATAATAATTATCCTTTTTTATTTTTATTTTAAATTTTTTAATTGATTTATTAGTTTATTAAACTAATGATTATTTTTTATTCTTTTATTTTTATTGAGGTTATCATATGATTGGAATTATTGGTGGTAGTGGAGTAGAAGAAATAGGTGAATTGGCAGATTCTATAGAAAAAAAGACTGTTGATACAGAATACGGTTCTGTTGAGGTTTCCCTTTTAAGCATTGGGGATAAGACAGTTGCTTTCTTGCCAAGACACTCTGCAGGTCACACTTGCCCTCCACATAAAATCAATTTTAAGGCAAACATCATGGCGTTGAAGGAAATCGGTGTCACCCAGATCATGGCTACAAATGCTGTAGGTTCACTTGATTTGGATATTGGTCCAGGTTCTATAGTTCTTCCAGATGACTTTTTGGATTTCACTGTAAATAGGGATAGGACTTTCTATGATAATGAAGTTATCCATATTGACATGACTGAACCGTTCTGTAACAGATTAAGAGGAGCTATTTTAGCTAATTCCGGTTGTGTTGATGGAAAGGTAGTTGACGGAGGAACCATTGTCTGTACAGAAGGGCCAAGATTTGAAACTCCTGCTGAAATTAAGATGTTTAGCATATTAGGTGGGGCAATTGTTGGCATGACCACTTTGCCTGAAGCGGTTCTTGCAAGGGAAAAGGAAATGTGTTATGCTCCTATCGCAGTTGTTTCCAATTATTCCACTTCTATTTCCCCTAGTAAACTAGATACAAAAGAAGTCCTTGACATTATGGCTCAAAAGAAAGGGGAATTGATCAACTTATTATTGGATACAATTAAGGACTTATCAAAAGAGTGTGATTGCGAGTGTCATCACGTTTTAGATGATGCACACATGTGATTAAACTTTTAATAATTTTTAATCTATTTTTTTATTTTTAGTCTATTCCACCATTTTTTCTATTTTATTTAATCTATTTTTTTATTTTTAGTCTATTCCACTATTTTTATATTTAATTTAATTTTTTTAATAAATTCAAAACTTTTATATGCAACCAAGTTTATATACTTGTTACCATCAACCACTTAATCTAAAATTTTCAATGCATGTTAAAACAAGCGCGTTTTCATGTTTGGATTTAGTTATTATAGATTTAATGAAGGGGTATGAATCTATAATTGTGGTTGATTACACCAATAGATCATCATAATGGAATTTCATCATATTAAATCACTCCTATATTTCGTTTGTTCATAATATCAACTCATTGTTGTGCCTTTGTATTTTGTTTGCATTTTTTAGTTATGATGATTTGTTGGGACAACTTGGTTGGGATATTATTTAATAAGTTTCAAGGGGGCTTATTTTATAATAGGGTGGGTTGTTCTTATTTAACGTATTTTGTTGTCGAATGAATTTTCATCTATGAGGTGTTTTAATGAATGATTTTGGTTTAGTGCAATTGATTTGGATTAAGAGATTGGTAAGTGAAACAGCTAGAATAAATACTTTAATTGAATGCAATAGATTATCTAAAAAGGATTTAAACAGGTATAAATCAGTTATTTCCGCTATTGATGACTTTTGTGCATTTGTCATTAATTCTCAAAACTGGAGTGATGTTAAAAATATTTCAAGCATTGTTGATGAAGTTGAAATGGTTTTGTTCCAACATTTCTATGAACAGATAGGTGCTTTTGAAGATGAGGAAGTTCATTTGGACTTGTCTGTTGATGATGAAGTCAATCTCAGATTTGAAAATCCGTTCATTGAGAATCAAAGATTTGGTGTAATTGATGATAATGATTTGGAAAAGGTGTTCGATGGATCTGTATTGGAAGGAGAGATTGTTGAAATCCCAGATGAGATTGAATTTGAAATCAATGATGAAAATCCATTATTAGAGCTTTTTGACATGAAACCTGGAGAGTCTCGTGAGATTTCTGTAGGTGATTTTATAAATATCCTTACTCAAAATCAAGAAGGCCTCAGTTTCAATTTGGATCCAGAAGCATTTCCAGATGAAGCAGACATCTTAAGTGAAGATGATGAAGTTTCATTAGAGGAATTCATTGCACACCTTATTGATTTCAGCTCTTCAAAAGGCATGGACTTCGGCATATTTGATTATGATGATGATTTTGATTAAATTAATTCATCATTTCTTTTTACTATTTTTTATCTATTATAACTTGTTTTAATTATTCTAAATTCATTATTCTAAATTCATTATTTCAAATTCAATTCTAAATTCTATTTTTAGTTTTCATTCATATTTCACTAATGAAGATATCTTCTATTTTCACATCAAACTTATGAGCTATTTTAAAGGCGAGTTCAAGTGATGGATTGTATTTGTCATTTTCAATAGCAACTATGGTTTGTCTGCTGACTCCCAATTCATTTGCCAATTCCTCTTGGGTAATATTCTCAATGGCTCTGTAAATTCTTAAATTATTTCTCATGCTTGTCCTCTTTTTTATAAATTGATTTAATTTTAAAATATAATGTAAAGTTATATTTACTTATTGTATAAATATATTTACTTTATGTTAAATATTATTTACTATTCGTATGTATTTATATAAGATTATGAATATATATTCAAAATGTAATTTAATAAGTAATAAAAAAAGAAGGTAGTTGATAATATGGAAAAAGCTTTAACTTTAAAATATACTTGTAAAGATTGTGGATTCACTTGGATTACCTTAAACGGTGAACACTCAATCTGCCCTAAATGTCATAGTGAAAATATTGAATTCTTGGAAGAGGTAAAGGACTTGGATATTGATGCAATTCTCGCTCACAATAAAAGAAGAGGAGGATGTTGCGGTTCTGCAAGAGGAAAAGGTCCTTTAACTTGCGGTAAACCAATGCCTGATCATGCTAATCCGAATATCCCACATCATAGGCATGATAAGAGAACTTGCTGTGGATACAATGAATAATTGATTTATGCATTGATTTAATGCTTATTTACCTTAAAACTAAAAAAAATGGATAATTAGTATTCAATAGTCAGTTATTCTTTCCTTTTTAATACCTCCTATTTCTGTTGGATATTAATTATCCGCCCCAACCAATTTTTTCTTTTCTAATTTTTTTATTAATTTTCTTAATTTAATATCCTGCTAATTTTTTATTTTTAATTAAATTTTTATTTTCTATCCCTTTATTGTTAAATTCACTATTTTATCTATTTTTTCTAGTTTCCAATTAAATAATAAAATATTTATTATAATGATAATATAAATTAAAATATAAGATATTTAAGTTAATTATTTTGTAATACCTTTAATAATTAACTCATTTAACTTATTAGTGTTATTGGAATTATCAAATAATTTAAATTATTCTTTTGGAGGATTTTGATGAATAAAAGTGATTTGAAAAGAGACCATTATATGTTGAAAGGTCCCCTTGCTAAGCAAGGTTATGACTGGTGGTGGCATTCTTTAACCGCTTACAATAAGGAAACTGGTGAACCAAGGCCATTCTTTATAGAATACTTTGTATGTAACCCAGATTTAGCTGAAGATGAACCTACCTTAGGTCAAGACCCTAAAAACATTGAAGCAGGTAAAAGACCTTCTTACTGTATGTTAAAAGTTGGAGCATGGGGTAAAGAGCCTAAACAGATTCATAATTACTATTCCATGAAGGATTTCTCATGTCCTGATGATAAATTGGACATTAAAGTTGGGGAATACAGTTTAACTGAAACCCACATGACTGGATACTGTAAAGTTACTGAAGAGGAAGCACGTGAACATCCAGAATACATGTGTGATGCAGGAGAAATGAAATGGGATTTGGATATTGACAAGCAAATCACTTTTAATGTAGGGTATGGTGCCAACAGTTTCTTTAGAAAATTGAACGCATTTGAAATGTTCTGGCACGCAGAGGGAATAAAGACCCAATACAGCGGTACCATTGAAATGGACGGTGTTGAATATGAAGTCATTCCTGAAAAATCCTTTGGATATGCTGACAAAAACTGGGGTGGAGACTTTACAAGCCCTTGGCTATGGATATCCTCCTGTAATTTAACAAGTCTAATAACCGGCAAGAAACTTAATAATTCTGCTTTTGAAGCTGGTGGAGGAAAACCTAAGGCATTCGGAATTTCACTTCCTCGTAAATTATTAATAGGTTTCTATTATGAAGGAAAAATGTATGAATACAACTTTGCAAGATTCTGGAATAATGTAAGGGTCAAGTTCGGCTTCAAGGAAGGAGAAGAAGTCAACGAATGGTTCATCAATTGCAGCAATTGGAACAGCAAGCTTGAATTGAAGTTATACTGCAAACGTGATGAAATGTTGCTTTTCAATTATGAAGCTCCTACCGGTAAAAAGCTTCACACCCGTCTTTGGAATGGTGGAAACGGTTATGGTGAAATCAAGTTGATGAAAAAGGATGGAACCTTAATCGACCATGTGAAAATAGAAAATGCAGGTTGTGAATATGGAGAATATGATGATGATAGAACCCATAATGTTATAGATGACAGATAAGTTGTCTATAATGTTATTTTTTTATTCTATTATCTTCTTAATTAATTTAACTTTCATCAGACTATTTCATAATTATTTTATTTTTTAATTTATATTTTTTTAATTTTTTATTAATTTAATTTAGATTATTATTTTGAGTTTAAAGAGAGATATTATGTTGTGGACAGATATAATAGCATTAATTATTGTTTATGCTTATGTAGGTGTGGTTTTCTTCCTAGCGGAGAAAGTCTTAAAGAGTAAACCAGAAGTGTCTCGTAAGTTTTTACACATTATGGTAGGAAATATGATATTTGCTATGCCATTCTTCTCAGATCCATGGATCATGCTTTTATTCATTACATTGCCTGTTACAGTAGCACTCTTCTTCCTTACAGAATATTCACCAATTAAAATCAAGAACAGCGTTACTGAGTCAGGCCATGCATTGGGACTCTTCTTCTATGCATTGATCTGGTCAATTTTAATTTTGATTTACCCAATAATGATTGACTCCAACTTGCTTTGGATTGTAGCATTAGCTATTGTTCCTTTAGTATACGGTGACGGATTCGCTGCTCTTGTTGGGGCAAAATGGGGTAGAATCAAATACCATGTATTCGGTGGAGAAAAAACTCTCGCAGGTTCCCTTGCAATGCTTGCAGTGACTGCAGTTTTATCAGTATTTGTATGGGTATTCTACAGTGCAATGGGATACACCCTTCCAGAGCTTAACTTCTGGTACATATTGATCATTTCTGCAATTGCAACTCTATGTGAAGCTATCAGTTACGGTGGTATCGACAACCTTACCGTACCTTCTGTAACTTCAATCTTGTATTTCTTGGTTGCAACTGTGCTCTAGTTATCACTTATTGTGATAACTTTTCTTATTTTTTTAATTCTTTTTTAATATTATCTTCATGTAATTTTTATAATATTATTTTCATGCTACTTTTTTAATATTATTTCCAGCTATTTTTATAAATTTTTTAACAAATTCTCTTTTGTTTTTATCTATTCAAATGATATTACATTTCCTTTGATTTTTTATACTTAAATAACTTAAATTTATTTTTATTTTTAATTGTTTATTTTTATTTTAAATAAATATTTTAGGATATTTGGTAATAATAATGATTATAATTATTTTTTTAATTTATTTAACTATTTTAAATTATTTTTTTCTATTTTAATAAATTTTAAATTAAAATAACTTTTTGTTAATAAAATCGAAACCTTTATATACTATGAAGTGCAAGTATTATTTAGTTACAAAAACTAACTAAAAGATTTACATTAATAATTGTTGATAAATTTTTAGTAAATTCTTTTAATTCTTTATTTGGTTAATTAAATTTGAGTAATTCAATTAAAAACAATTGATTAAACGAATTATTAGAATTTAAAGAGAATTAATTCTTTAATTGTTTATTGATGATTAATTTGTATTTATTTGGTTATTTAAATAAATTGATGGTCTTTAAATCTTTAGTTTAATTTTAATGTATTTGTTGAAGTTTTTAAAATTTCATTTGTTTGTATTTGACCAGTCCTTTATTTGGATTATTGATTAGATTCAAGCATTAAATAAATAATTTTAAAATTAATTCTAAACAATTGATATTTCTGTACCCTCAATGATTATTAATGGTCTTTTATTATTTATTGTAACGAAAATTAGCTAAGCAAATCTTAGTTAAAGATCCAATTAGCTAATTATCATATTTATCTATTCATTACTATTCACAAAAAATAAAAGGAGTTGAAGATTATGGCTGATGTAGAACTTAAAATCAAAGTTGCAGAAACATTATCTCAAAAAGACGTTGGTAAAAATATAGCTAAACTGGATATGGAATCCATGTTTAAATTAGGTCTTAAGGATGGAGACTTAATCGAGATTATCGGATCCAAACATACTGCAGCAGTTGCAATTGCTTCTCAATCTGACATGGAATCAATCATAAGGATAGACGGTACAACTCGTAAGAATTCAGGTGCTTCAATAGGTGAGGAAGTTACCATCAAAAGAGCAGAAGCAAAAGAAGCTAAAAAAATTGTTCTAGCTCCTATTGATGCAAGAATCAGGATTGGAGGAGATTTCAACAGAGCATTCAGAAACCAAGTAATGGTTCAAGGGGACTTGATAAACACTGGTATTAAAACTCCTCAAAGAAGATCTGTTGGCAGTGGGTTCTTTGATGATATCTTTGATGACATCATGAATGTTCCAGGCATTGGTGCAATGAGCCAAATCAAGTTGGCAGTTGTAAGCACTAACCCTGGTGGTGTCGTAAAAGTCGGTCCAAACACTAAAGTGGAAATCAACGAGGAACCGGTAGATGTTTCCAAATTGGAAGGTGTATCCAATCTTGTAGATATCAGTTACGATGACATAGGCGGTTTAAAGGATGAGGTTAAAAAGGTCAGGGAAATGATTGAAATCCCTCTTAAGAAACCGGAATTATTTGATAAGTTAGGTATTGCTCCTCCAAAAGGAGTATTGATGCACGGGCCTCCAGGTACCGGTAAGACCTTGCTTGCAAAGGCTGTAGCAAACGAAAGTGATGCTCACTTCATTGTAATCAACGGTCCGGAAATCATGAGCAAATATGTTGGTGGATCTGAAGAAAACCTAAGGGAATTCTTTGAAGAAGCTGAAGAAAATGCCCCATCCATCATATTCATTGATGAATTGGATGCTATTGCACCTAAACGTGAAGAAACTCAAGGTGAAGTGGAAAGAAGAACTGTTGCACAGCTATTGACCTTAATGGATGGACTTAATTCCAGAGGCCAGGTAGTTGTAATAGGTGCAACAAACAGACCTGATTCCCTTGATGGTGCACTAAGAAGACCTGGTAGGTTTGATCGTGAAATTGAAATCGGTGTTCCTGATAAAGATGAACGTAAAGAGATTATGGAAATCCACACAAGAGGAATGCCTCTTGCAGATGATGTTGATTTGGATGATTTGGCAGATACAACCCATGGATTTGTAGGTGCAGACCTTGAAGCATTGGCTAAGGAAGCAGCTATGAGGGTTGTAAGAAGAATCATTCCAGATTTAGGTGCTGACGATGAGATTCCTCCTGAAGTATTGGAAAAACTTGTAGTAACCAAGGATGACTTCAAGTCTGCACTTAGAGAGATCCAACCATCTGCCTTAAGGGAAGTTCTTGTCCAAGTTCCAAATGTGACCTGGGACGATGTTGGTGGATTGGATGAAGCTAAACAGGAATTGAAGGAAGCGGTGGAATGGCCTCTCAAATACCCTGGCAAGTTCAAGGAATTTGGTGTAAGGCCACCTAAAGGTACCTTATTGTATGGTATTCCAGGTACTGGTAAGACCATGCTTGCAAAGGCAGTAGCAAATGAAAGTGAAGCTAACTTCATTGCAATCAAAGGGCCTGAACTCTTGTCCAAATGGGTTGGTGAGTCTGAGAAAGGTGTAAGGGAAGTCTTTAGAAAAGCAAGACAAACCGCTCCTACTGTAATTTTCTTTGATGAAATCGATTCAATCGCAAGTTCAAGAGGTGCAGAAGCTGGTGATTCTGGAGTAACCAAACGTGTCGTAAATCAATTATTAACTGAAATTGATGGTCTTGAAGAATTGGAGGATGTTGCAATCATTGCAGCAACCAACAGGCCGGACATTATTGATCCAGGTCTCATGAGACCAGGTAGATTTGACAGACACATTAAGGTTGATGCTCCAAACGAAGATGCAAGACTTGCAATATTCAAGGTACACACCAAAGACATGCCTCTTGCAAAAGATGTCAAGCTTAAGAAATTGGCTAAAAACACCGAAGGATATGTTGGGGCAGACATTGAAGCTGTATGCCGTGAAGCTGCAATGCTCGCTTTAAGAGAGAACATTGAAGCGACTGAAGTCTCAGCTAAATTCTTCGATGAAGCTATGGATAAGGTGAAGCCAAAAAGCGTAAGTGATGAAGAAGAATTGATCCAATACTACTAATTGGATTAATTCCTTTATCACTTTTTTCCTCCTTAATTAACATATTTAATCGCTCAAATCAAATAAATCACACATAAAAAACACACTCTAGACTAAAACATAAAACACACTCTAGACTAAAACATAAAACACACTCTAGACTAAAACATAAAACACACTCTAAAATCGAAGTACATAAGATATATCCTATGCCATATGCTATAAAAACATTGTAGGGTATGGCTATAAAACTATAGAAACATTATAGTATTTATGAAAATTTTATCCCTTATGAAAACATTATAGGGGATAAACTACTAAACTTCTATTAAATTGATAAAAAACACTAAAAACACCTATAATATATGCAATGGATTAGAGAATAGATTTTTATACCTTTTATCTATCTTTAATCCATTTCCTCTGTTTTTATTATTTTTTTAATTTTTTAATTTTTTTAAATATTATTCCCTTATTTTTCTATTATTTTCTTTTCATTGATTTTAATTAAACTTTTTATTTTCAAAAACCTATTTATTTAATGAGGAATAAATTAAGTATAAAGTTTATAATTTTAACAATTGTTAATAATTGGGGATTATTATGGATAAGCATGTGATTGAAGCTTTAGGAAGAGCTAAAATAACTGTTCAAGATGGAAAAGTCGTTGATGTGGGAGAACCTATGATTGAATACTGTCCTCTATTTCATAAGCATAGAGGAATTGAGAAGTTAACTCCAGAGGAGATAGAAAAGAATATTCAATTCAGAATAGATGACTTTGGAATGTGCACTAAAGATAGGGTATTAAGATTAAAGGACTTTTTATCATTCGGAATCTCTGAAATATTGTCTACTTTGCTTGCTGATGACATAATTGATTGTGCTGTAATGGTCTGTGAAGGTTGTGGAACAGTTCTCATTACAGAAAGCGAGCTTGCTCAAGGTGTAGGTGGAAGGGTTTCAGGGCTTGTTGAGACTAGTCCAATTCCAGAGCTTATTGAAGAGTTTTCACCAAACCATATTGTTGACGAGGAAACTGCAATTATTGATCAAGTCGAAGGATTCAAGTTAGCTATTGAAAATGGATATAGGAACATTGCAGTCACAATAGCGTTTCCAGAGGATGGGATAATCCTTCGAGAATTGGAAAAGGAATACGATGGGGTGAATCTTTATCTCCTTGCAGTGCACACTACCGGGCTTTCAAGAGAAGAATCAGAACTTATATTTGATGTAAGTGATGTGGTGACTGCATGTGCCAATAAGCACTTAAGGGATATTGCAGAAGAGGAAGACATATTCTCTGTAGGAACTTCAATTCCTATTTATGGTTCAAGTGAAAAAGGAGAAGAATTCATTAAATTAAGATTAGATAAAATCGGAGGTCCTAAAAAGAAAACAGGAAACTCTAAACATCCTCATCCTTTAATTTAGAAATCTTTTTCGATGATATACTTATTATAAATTTTTTTAATTTTATTTAATCACTTTTTTTTTAATTAATAATTTAATTATCCTTATCAATTCAATAATTAATTTTAAATGTATTGTAAAACAGAAATATAATATTATATATTTATTAATTTTATTTATGGAGATTTAAATGTCAAAAGATGTAGTTTTAATATTATCTGGAGGATTGGACTCTTCCACTTTATTGTATAAATTATTGAATGAAGGGAATAAGGTAACTGCACTCAGTTTCAATTATGGTCAAAAGGCAGCGATAGAAATTGAAAGGGCAGCGGAAATCTGTAAAATGAATGATGTTCCTCATTTCGTGTTTGATATACAGAATATTGTGGACTTGCTTTCAAGCAGCTTGACTGATTCTGATAATGACAATGTTGAAGAGCCAAAGAGCACTGTTGTGCCAAGCAGAAATACAATTTTGCTTGAACTTGCAACTGCCTTTGCAATAAGCAACAATAAGGAAGAGGTCTATTATGGTGCAATCAAGGCAGATGTCGGTGATTATCCGGACACCACTCCAGAGTTTTTAGAGAAGATCAATGAGTTAAATAAAGTCAATAACTATGAATACATTCCTGTTTGCGCTCCATTTATTGATACAGACAAGAAGGATGTTGTAAAACTTGCATTGAAGTTAGGAGTGCCAATAGAAAAGACATGGAGCTGTTATGTAAACAATGATGGAACTCCTTGTGGTGAATGCTTCAGTTGTAAATCAAGAATAAAAGCTATTGAAGAAGCTAAAAAAGAATTAGGAATGGATTAATTAAAATCAATCTAATTTATTAAAATTAATTAATTAAAATTAATATTTATGGAATAAATATTGCTGATTAGAAATTTTTATTAGTTACGGAGGTTATATTTATGTTAACATTAGTATCAGAACATAGGATTTATGGTTGTCACAAGTTAAAGAACCAAGGTGGTAAATGTACAGAGTGGCATGGACACCAATATAAGGTCATCTTAACTTTAAAGGCACCATATAAGGATTTGGATTACAGAAATATGATTATGGACACATATGACATTGAAGCTATTTTCAATGAGTTCATTGGTGTTGACCATTTGAACTTAAATGAATTCATGGACTCAGAAGATCCTACAATGGAAGAAATGAGCAAGTTCTTCTATGATGGATTAAAACCTAAAATCGAATGTTTGGTAAGTGTCGGAGTTTATGAAACTCCTGAGACTGGTGTAACTTACGAACCTATGGAATAATTAAGCATATTATTTTAAGTTTTGTTTCTTAGTTGTTTAGAGTTTTTTTGAAGTAGGTGATTAAAATTAAGGTTAGTGAAATATTCACATCATTTCAAGGGGAAGGGCCTTACATAGGAACTCCTGCAACCTTTTTAAGATTATATGGTTGCAATTTAGATTGTGAGTGGTGTGATAATGACATTTCAACATATGAAATGCTGTCTGTTGATGATGTTGCAGAGATTCTAATGACTCAAATGGAGTTCAATAATATAAACTTATTAGTCATAACCGGCGGAGAACCTACTTTACAGATGGAAGAGATAAAGCGTTTGATTAAGGAGCTTCCTGAAGACATTAAAATTCAACTTGAGACAAACGGTTCCATTTTTGAATATCTTCCTGAAATAGAATATGTCATAAGTCCAAAGGAAGATAAGGAAAAGGTCTTTGAGAATTATTACAAATATGAAAATGTTTTCTTCAAGTTTGTAATCACTTGTGAGGAAGATATAGATGAGGTAATTTCAATTAAAAACAAGTATGGCTATGATAAGACAATCTGGCTGCAAGGGGAATTCAGCAAGGATTCACTAATGGCTGATTTGATTAGGGAAAATTTTCCTCGTTTAGAAAATATCAAATTATCTGTTCAAACTCATAAATATTTAAGTCAAAGATAAACATTCTCATTAACTTTGTTGATGTGTTGCCGAATGAATTGATAATATACTTATATAAGTTAAATCAATATATTATTAAGAAAAGTATTTTTTAAATCAAATTTTATTTTTAAAATTAAGTGTGGAATTATGTATAAAAGAATTTTATTACCAACTGATGGATCTGAACACTCTTTACGTGAAGTTGAAAGAGCTAAACATGTATTGGCAGAAGATGGGGAAATTATAATTCTCTCTGTTGCTATTAAAATAAGAAAAACAGCTTTCCATAGAACCAAAGATGTTAGGAAAATAAATAAGGAAGCTGTAAAGGAAGCTGAAGATAATGTAAAAGCCATGGCGGATTGCTTTGATGACAGTTTTAATGTAAGAACCATGGTAAAAGTAGGTTTCCCAGCTGAACAAATCAATAAAGTTGCTGAAGATGAGGATTGTGATTTGATTATCATTGCATCTTCTGGTGTAAGCGGAATTCATAAGTTTGTTCTTGGAAGTGTAGCTGAGAATGTACTTAAAGAATGTGAAAAAGATGTTTTATTAATTCATAATTAATTAATAAATCATTTATTTTTTAATCTTTTTTTTAATCTTTCATTTATTTTACACATTCCTTATCTTTTTTTAACTATTTAAATTATTATTTATAAGTTTTATTTTATAAAATACTCAATTGTAATTTACTTATTTTTCTAAAAATCATTATAAAATCTTTAGTTTCTATTTTTAATTGAATTTATTTATCTAAATTAACTTTTAAAGTCTAATTTACTTTTTATACGCATTAAGTGACAAAATATTTAAATACTTATTTCAGTATAAAATTAATTACTTCAATTTAATATTTTTTTAGGGATTTGGTAGTTCTAATAAAATATTGAAAAATTAGCTTAGATTTAAATTAGAGGAGTGATATTATGGCGGATAAAAAACCTACTGCAGACAACTGGCCTGTTGTAAGTGGAGATTATATTGTTGGGGACCCAGAAAGTCCTGTTGCTGTAACTACCTTGGCTTCTCACAATGAAGACATACCTGCATCTGCTGGAGCAGCTATTGCTGGACCATGCAAGACTGAAAACTTAGGTATTGAAAAAGTGGTGGCAAACATCATTTCAAACCCAAACATCAGATTCTTGATTCTTTGTGGAGCTGAAGTGCAAGGACATATTACTGGTCAAAGTATTCAAGCATTGCATGAAAATGGTTGCGACCCTGAGAAAAAGAAAATCACTGGGGCTACTGGTGCTATTCCATTTGTAGAAAACATTCCAATGGAAGGTGTAGAAAGATTCCAGCAACAAGTGGAACTTGTTGATCTGATTGATAATGAGGATGGCGGAGCAATCACTGCTAAAGTAAAGGAATGTATAGAAAAAGATCCTGGTGCTTTAGAAGAAGATGCTTTAGTAATTGATTTAGATGAAGAAAAAGCTAAGAAAATTACCATTGAAGCCCCTTCAAAAAATGAAGAATTAGAGATTGATGCTTAAATAAAATTTATTTTCTTCTTTTTTTCTTTTTTATTTTTTTAAAATTAGTTATAATAAAAATTTTAATTGCTATTATTTTTTTTAAATTAGTTTTAATATAAATTCTAAATCAGTCTTACTTTCAAAAGCATTATAAAATGATTCCAGTATGGTGTTTGATGGAATAAGATCATTTTTTAATAATGTTCAAAGCTTTATCGGAGATTTTTTTCAATTGTTTTTCCATTCTTTCTTTTTCTTCTGAATTATATCCTTCAAAAGTGATTTCATCGAATTCTCCGAATATTTCTATACATCTTTCAAAGGTTTCTTCTCCTTTTTCAGTTAAATGTAAGTTACGGCGAGCATTATTGTCTTCATCAACAGTCTTATAAACCAATTCCTTTCCTTCTAATTTCTTAAATGTTTTTGTGATGTTTGCTTCGGAAACAATTAAACTATGTGCAATTTCCCTTTGGCTAATTCCATCATTATAATAAATTTTTGATAAGAACATTGCTTCAGCGGGATTGATTTCCAAATCTGCACTTCTTTCTTTAAAGAATTCTCCAAATCCCTTTGTTATATTATACCATGAATTTAGATAACTATTTTCTTGATTGAATACTGAATTTTTACGCATTATATCCCCTTAAGTTTACCTTGTTAATTAATAACTCCCTTTTACTATATAAATCTATTGATAAAATTTGAATATTGTATAATTTAATGGAGATTTTATAATTTAATGTATAATTTTTTTAATTTTCATTATTTTTTTTATATAAATTTTCAGCATTAATTATGTATTGTTCATTTTTTAAATTGATTTTTCTGATTATTTCTATATTTTTTGATTTTGATTTGTTGTTTATCTATAAATTTTTAAATTTTTTAACAATAATTAACTTAGTTTAGTATTATAAATCATCAATTAAAATATATTTTATTAGTTTCAAAGTAGAATCATCAATTATATTAGGTTAAAAGGGCAAATTATATTTTATTTAGATATATATAACTATAATTAAGTATTTCTTTATTAATAATGGGGACATATTTATGGATAGGGATAAGATCATAGTCAAAACCAGTATCATTGGAATACTGGTGAATTTAATTCTTGTTGCATTTAAGGCAACCATTGGAATCATGGTAAACAGTATTGCAATCACATTGGATGCAGTAAACAATTTAACTGATGCATTATCTTCAATAATTACAATTATTGGAACAAAATTAGCGGCTAAGGCTCCAGATAAGGATCATCCATATGGTTATGGGAGGATAGAGTATTTTTCATCTGTAATCATTTCAGTGATTGTTCTTCTTGCAGGTATAACTGCTTTAGAGGAATCTGTTCCAAAGATATTCAATCCGGTCCTTGCAGATTACAGTTTTGTTTCAATATTCATCATTGCTGTAGCGGTAGTTGTAAAGTTCCTTTTGGGAAGATATGTTAAAGGGAAAGGTAAGGAAATAAATTCCCAGTCATTGGTTGCATCAGGTAGCGATGCACTCTTTGATGCAGTTCTGTCCCTTTCTACAGTAGTTGCAGCTATCATCAGTTTAATCTGGCATATAAGTTTGGAAGGTATTTTAGGAACTATCATCGCTTTTGTAATCATCAAGGCAGCTATTGAAATGCTATCTGAAACCTTAAGCAGCATGATTGGAGACCGTGTCGACAGTGAGATAACAGACAAGCTTAAGGATAGGATAAGTGAATTTGATGAAGTGAGGGGAGTCTATGACTTGACTTTGCATAATTATGGGCCGACACAAATGATGGGTTCCGTTCATGTGGAGTTAAGGGATGATTTAACTGCAAAGGAGATTCATAAGCTAACAAGACAGATTGTCTATGCAATCTATGCTGAATTTGGCATCATATTGACTGTCGGTATATATGCTTCCAACACAGATAATGAAGAGGTAAGGGAAGTTAAGGAAAGTCTTGAAGGGATTGTTGCCAAATATCCTGAAGTCTTGCAGATGCATGGGTTCTATCTGGATGATGATATTAATCTGATTACATTTGACTTGATTATTGATTTTGAGGCAAATAGTCATGAAGTAAAAGAGAAGGTTTTAGAGGAAATCAGAAGCAAATATCCTAAATATCATTTTGAAGCAATCTTGGATGCAGATTATAGTGACTAATGTCGTTATAATCATATTTTTTTTAAATATTTATTTTATTCGCAATCAACAGAACAATCTGTTTTCAGATTATTTTATAAAAATAGTTTAGTAATTATGTTGATAAAAGTGTTATAAAAAGAGCTTTTTTTTATTTGAATAATAAATTATGGAGGAGCTTTAATAGCCCATCCATTATTATTCATAAATCGTTTTTTAATTATATTGCAGTCCATCCACCGTCAACACAGATTAATTGACCGGTACAGAAGCTGGATGCGTCAGATGCTAAGTAAATTGCGAGACCGTCTAATTCACCAGGTTCACCTAATCTACCAGCTGGACAGTATGCTGCAATTAAGTCCATGAATCCAGGTAATCCAAGGGATTCTTCGGTTAATTCGGTTCTGAATACTGCTGGACCAATTGCGTTTACGGTAATGTTGTATTTAGCCCATTCTACAGCTAAGTTTTTGGTTAAGTTCATTACTCCACCTTTTGCAGAGGAGTAAGCACTAATTCCTCCACCAGGGAAGATAACTCTACTGTGGATGGAACCGATGTTGATGATCTTACCGTATTCTTGTTTGATCATGATTTCTCCAACAGCTTTACACATGTAGTATACACCGCTTAAGTCAATGTGGATGTGTTTTTCCCATTCTTCGTTTGATTGGTCAACAACCATTTTGTTGTTACCCATACCTGCTGCGTTTACGAGAATGTCAATTCTTCCATAAGCATCCATTACTTTGTCAACAGCTGCGGTAATGCTGTCATAATCTCCGACATCACATACAGCGTACATTACTTCAGTTCCGAATTCTTTTTCGATTTCAGCAACGTTTTCAAGTAATCTTTCTTCTCTTCTAGCGAATAATGCTAATTTTGCACCTTGGCTTGCGTATGCTTGAGCGATTTGCCAACCTAATCCTGAGGAAGCACCAGTAATAACTGCTACTTTGTCTTTAATGTCGAAATAGTTTTTCATTTTTATTCTCCTAAAAATTTTTCAACCAATATTGTTGAATCTAATTTTTTCAGTTAGTATTTTCAACTTTTGTTGGTTATATAAATATTTAGTATTTCCATTATTTAAATATTGTTTATTCAATTTTTTTAGATTTAACTTAGTAAATTATATTATTTTGTTTAGTTTTAATGTTATTTTGTTCATTTTTATTCTTATTATTTATCCAGTTATGATTTTTTCATGTTTTTAAATTAAACTTGTAGAATTTTTCTTAATTTTTTTATTATTTTATTTAGTTCAACATATCAACAACATTTTATTTTTTTTATTATTCCCTTATTATTTTTTCACTAATGATTATTCAATGATAACAAATTAATTAAGTAATAAATTACATAATTTAATATGTTATGGATTATGTAATAGATTAAGGTTATAGATAAAATACTATGATGATTATTACAATTATATTTCAAAATTAAAATGATTTAAATTATTAAAGGTGCTTTAATGACACAGATGACTGAAGCTAAGAAAGGAAACATCACTCCTGAAATGAAAGCGGTTGCAGAATTTGAAAGGATAGATGTAGGTAAGATATTGAAGGGAGTAGCAAATGGGACTATTGTAATACCAAAGAATATTGGAAGAGATACAAAAGCTTGCGGTATTGGAAAAGGTTTAACCACTAAAATCAATGCAAATATTGGATCATCAAGCAAAATAGAGGATATTGATCTTGAAATCAAAAAGGCAAAGTTGGCGGTTGATTTTGGGGCAGATGCAATTATGGATTTAAGTACTGGTCCTAAATTGCTTGAATTCAGAGAAAAGATTATGGATGCTGTAGATGTGCCTATTGGTACAGTTCCAATTTATGAAGCGGGAGTCATTACATTAAATAAAGGCAATGAAATCATCGATATGGATGAGGATGACATATGGGAATCAATCATTCATCAGGCAAAAGATGGTGTTGACTTCATGACCCTTCACTGTGGAATTAATCAAGATTTAGTTCAAAAGCTGCAGAAAGCTAAAAGAATGATGGGTATTGTAAGCAGAGGAGGAACTTTCCTCGCTTCATGGATTTTACATAACGGAGAGGAAAACCCATTATATGCAAATTACGATTACCTTCTTGAAATCGCTTTGGAATATGACATCACCCTTTCATTAGGTGATGGGCTTCGTCCAGGATGCTTATCAGATGCAACTGACACTTCACAGATTCAGGAATTGGTTACCTTGGGAACCCTTGTAAAAAGGGCTCAGGAAGCAGGAGTTCAAACCATGGTTGAAGGTCCAGGTCATGTTCCATTAAATCAAATCAGGTCTAATATGGAAATTCAAAAGACATTATGTCATGGGGCTCCATTTTATGTTTTAGGTCCGATTGTTACAGATTTAGCACCTGGTTATGATCATATCACTTCCGCTATTGGAGGAGCTATTGCCGCTTCAAGCGGAGCTGATTTCCTATGCTATGTAACACCTGCAGAACATTTGTCACTGCCTTCCCTCGAGGATGTTAAGGAAGGAGTTATTGCAAGCAAGATTGCTGCCCAAGCTGCAGATGTTGCCTTAGGATTGGAAACTGCATGGGAAAGGGAAGTGAAAATGGCAACTGCAAGGAAAAACTTTGACTGGGAAGCTCAATTCAATCTTGCTTTTGACAATGTAAAGCCAAGACATTATAGAAACAAATGTGAACTTGATGACGATGAGATGTGTGCTATGTGTGGAGAGTACTGTGCAGTTAAAATAGCTAAAGGAGATTTTTAAATCAATTTTGAATTTTTGAATAATTTTATCACTGATTCTTGGGATGTGAAAAGATGAAATATCAGGAACTTGTTAATGTTTACGAGGCATTAGGAGCCACTACAAAAAGATTGGAAAAAACAGATATTTTAGCGGATTTTCTAAAAAAAGTTGAAGAAGAGGATTTAGAGAAGATCACTTTAATGGCTTTAGGTAGCGTTTTCCCTTCTTGGAGTGAAGAGGAACAGGGAATAGGTGATAAGCTTGTTATGAAAGCTGTTGGAGATGCTGTAGGAGTTTCTGTGGATGCAGTTGAAGATGCCATCCGTGATGAAGGGGACATTGGAGCCGCTGCAGAAAAGTTATATGCTAAAAAGGCTCAAATGACATTTTTCTCACAGCCATTAACTGTCAAATTTGTTTATAATCAATTGAGAAAGTTGGCAACAATATCCGGAAGCAGGTCCACTGCCCGTAAAATTTCCAATATTCTTGAACTTTTATCTTCAGCTTCTGGAAAGGAAGCGAAATACATTTGCAGAACCATTTTGGAAGAGCTTAGGATTGGTGTAGGGGAAGGAATCATTCGTGATGCAATATCCCAAGCCTTTGGTGTTGACAAGGCTGTTGCAGAAAGGGCGCATATGTTGACAAATGACTTAGGGCTTGTTGCAAAGGTGGCAAAAATTGAAGGTGAAGATGGCCTTAAGAAATTGACATTGATTCCTGGAAGGCCTGTAAAGCCAATGCTTGCACAGCTCTCTGAAGGTATCGATATAAGCATTGAAGAAATGGGTTGTGCACTTTGTGAAACTAAATATGATGGATTCCGTACTCAATTCCATAAGAATGGGGATGAAATCACATTATTCACCCGTCGTTTGGAAAATGTCACACATGCTTTCCCAGATGCAGTTGACTTCATTAGAAGAGGTTTTCCAGATGAGGACTTTATTGCTGAAGGGGAAATTGTAGGATTTAGAGACAACAAGCCTCTTCCATTCCAAACAGTGTTGCAAAGGGTCAGAAGGAAATATGATATCCATGATGCAATGCAAAATGTTCCTATAAAGATATTCCTATACGATTTGCTCTACTTCAATGAGCCTGTAGTTGATGAACCTATCATTAGGCGTAGGGAAATCTTGGAAAATGCTGTGGATACCTCAATTGATGAATTGAACCTCAGTGATATTGTAAAAGTTGGTCCTGAAAACATAGATGATGCTGTAGAGTTATTCAATAAATCCATAGCTGGAGGACATGAAGGAATAATGATTAAAAACTGTGCTGAACCGTATATTCCAGGAATCCGTGGAAAGAAAATGTTAAAGTTCAAGGCGGAACCTGAAACATTGGATGCGGTTATTGTTGGAGGAACAAAGGGAATAGGCAAAAGAGGAGAGTTTATAGGATCTTATGAGATTGCTCTTCGCGACGAATACGGGGATTTGCAAACCATAACCAAGATTGGAAGTGGATTTTCAGATGATGATTTGGCAAATCTAACAAAACAAATGCAAGAAATCATAATTTCAGAGAAAGGAACTCACATTACTGTTCAGCCAAAGATTGTTTTAGAAATAAAATACAGTGAGATTGTAAAAAGTCCAGAATATCCTGCAGGATACTCTTTACGTTTCCCTATTGTAAAAGGCATAAGAACAGATAAGGGTGTAGAGGACATTGATACAATTGAAAGATTGGAATCAATGTATGATGGCCAATAGTCTTAATTTTTATTCTTTTTATTCTTTTTAATTCTTTTTTATCCTTTCTTTTCTTATTTTTTCATACTTTTTTAGCAATTTTTTCTTCTTCATCTCCACCTTCACCATCATAATTTTTTCATAGTATTTTGTAATTGATGTCATTTTAAATAATTATAGTGAGTTTAAAACAATATTATAATTATGATATAACTTATTTTTTAATTTTAAGCAATGTTTATATGTTATTTGCTAAATAAATCATTTTAAGAAAGTTTATTTGGTGATTTTATGGAATTAAATGACAAGATAATTTTTAAAGTAGCATTGATTACATCACTTGTAGGAATTATTGGAATGCTTGTTTTTGCATCTTACATTGAACCTAAGGAAATTCAAATAAAGGACATTACAAGAAACAACATTGGAGAGACTGTAGCAGTTACAGGGGTGATTGAATCGATTAAGGAATCTTCAAGCGGAAGCTCTTGCTTTATGGAGTTGAATGATGGAACTGGAAAGATAAACTTAATCATATTTGAATCGACATTAGTCGAGCTTAAGGATGCTGGAAATGATTTGGACAGCTTTAAGAATCATAAAGTGAAGGTAATTGGAAGCATAACGGAATACAAGTCTTCAATGGAACTGATTTTATCTAATTCAAATTCGATTAAATTGCTTTCTTAAGCAATTTTTAATAAAATATTTAAACTTTATAAACAAAAATATATTTAGATTTAAAATAATTTAAAATATTAAATATTTAATCATTTATTAATTTTATAAAGGTCATAAAATGGTAGAAAAAAGATTATTTGGTACATTTGGTGTAAGAAGAACTGCAAATGATGTTTTGACTCCAGAATTTGCATCACGTCTTGCAGCAAGTTATGGATCAATTGTTCAAGGTACTGTAGCTATTGGAGGGGATACAAGAACAAGCACTCCAATGCTTAAATACGCAATTACTGCGGGATTGCTTTCATCTGGCTGTGATGTTGTGGATTTGGGAATTCTTCCAACACCCGCTATTCAATATGCTGTAAGAAATTATTACGACGGAGGAATTATTGTAACCGCTTCACACAATCCTCCAAAATACAATGGCCTTAAATTCGTAGACGAGTTTGGTATAGGAACTCCAGATGACATGGAAATTGAGGTTGAAAAGTTATACTTCGACTCAGAGCCTAATAGGGCTTCTTGGGATAAGATTGGAGAATGCTTTAGCAATGACACTATAATTAAGGAGTATATTGCAGAGACAATAAAAAGAGTTGATGCTGAAGCAATCAGAAACAGAAAACTTAAGGTTGTAGTTGATTGCGGTTCAGGAGCAGGTTCCTATACAGCACCTTATATCCTTAAGGAATTAGGCTGTGAGGTAACAACCATCAACTGTCAAGCAGATGGATTTTTCCCAGGAAGAGACCCAGAGCCAATTGAACCGAATCTTCAGGACTTGATTGCAACTGTTAAGAATTTAGGTGCAGACATTGGTCTTGCTCATGATGGTGATGCAGATAGGACCATCTGCATTGATGAGAAAGGAAACTTCATTTTAGGAGATAAGACCTTTGCCCTTGTTGAAAAACATATGCTAAAGGAAAATGGCGGAGGAATTATCGTCACTACCGTAGCTACTTCCCAAGCAATTTATGATATTGCAGAGGAATTCGGTGGTGAAGTGATAGCTACCGCTGTTGGTGATTTGCTTGTTGCAAGAAAACTTAAGGATACTGATGGATTATTCGGTGGAGAGGAAAATGGCGGACTCATTTTCCCAGACTTCATCTATGGAAGAGATGCAGCTATGACTGTAGCAAAGATTCTTGAAATACTCGTTAAGGAAGACAAGCCATTGTCCGAGCTTGTAGCAGAGCTTCCAGTTTATTATCAGGAAAAATTGAAAGTCGAATGTGCTGATGATCTTAAGCAGGAAGTCATGGCAAAGATTGCAGACGAGATTAAGGAAACTACTGATTTCGAGCTTGATACAACTGATGGGGTTAAAATCTTAAAGGATGATGGTTGGGTAATTATCAGGCCTTCAGGTACTGAACCGATCTTCAGATGCTTTGCTGAATCTGACTCCCAGGAAAAAGCTGATGAAATGGCTAGTTGGGGAATCAGTTTAGTGGAAAAATACAAAACTTAATTAAAAATTTATTTTAAACTATTAGGGACTAATTTTAATTATTCTTATTTTAATTATTCTCTAATTTTTACTATTTTTGAGAATATGATTCCAGATAACAATAAATCAAAATTGATACTTATTTTAGTGATTATATTAGCGATAGCTATTGTTTTTTTCGGATATGCAATATCTGTCAATAATTCAAACAATTCTAGCAATGGTTCTATTGGCAATGTTGATAATGCTATCAATATTAATCAATCCTATCCTGATGGGCCAACAGCTGAAGCGAAAATCGACACTTCAAATGTAAACTCTGTGTTGCTCGGTGAAAATGATTTAGGGTCTGTAGAATTGTTAGGTCCTTTTGGGAACACTGATTCAGACATTAAAATAGCTTATTCAATTGGTATGCATCCATTGGAAAGCAAGGCTCATAAAGCTTTATTTGATACTGTAAATTCTAAAAGCAGTTCTTTAAATTATTGTTATTATATCTACAAAATCAATGTAACAAATTATGATACTGATGATGAAGGAAGAATGGATGGCCAGTTGCTTGCTCAGGAGTTTGTAGCTCCCCATATAATCAGCAATGATTATGATCTTTTTGTAGATGTTCACAGCAATAAGGGCATGATTTCAGGAACTTATGAAGAAACCAATTTCGTCTTTGCAGTAGGTCAGGATGAAAAGTCTGAAGCCTTTGTAAATGAGATCTTAAATAAAATGCCAGAGTTGGTTTACTATTTCCCAAGTGCACAGTCAAGTCCACCTTATATCACATTGCCTACAGAGCAAGCGGGAATTCCAACAGTAAACTATGAAACATATTGTTATGAGCCAATCAATACAACTTATGATTTGATGGATAAGTTTGTAGATGTAGTGGATAATTTAGAATTTTAATTTATGAAATAATTGATAATTAATTTTAATAAATTTTTAAGTGTGATGTGTAAATATGATTAAGAAAGATTATCCTCAAGAACCTACAGATGAGGCAAAAGTGAATTCTTCACTATATGATGCAGAATTGATTGGAGAAAATGACTTGGGAACTGTTCATCTTCATGGGCCTTTTGGAAACACTGATTCAAATATTAAAATAGCTTACCTAATTGGCATGCATCCAATGGAGAGTAAGGCTCATAGGGGATTATTTGATACAATAATTGAATGGGATAAAGAAGGTATTTTAAATTGTTCCTATTATATTTACAATATAAATGTAGTTGGTGAGCTTGACGCGGAAACAGAGGGCCGTATGGATGGTCAGTTGCTTGCTCAAGAGTTTGCAGCACCACATATAATTGATAATAAGTATGATTTCTTTGCAGATATTCACAGCAATAAAGGTTTAAAGGGGCCTGGAACCTATGAAAAAACCAATTTCATTTTCGCTCCAGGATTTGATGATGAGTCAACTATTTTCCTCAATGTGTTGTTGGATGAAATCGATGACCTTGTTTATTATGCTCCAGAGTATAGAACAAGCCCTCCGTATATTACAATTCCAGTTGTGGAAAGTGGTATTCCAACTATTGTTTATGAAACCTATTCTTATGAACCTATGGAAAGAACTTATGATTTAAGTGAAAAATTAGTTAAGGCAATTGATAATTTGAAGTTCTGATTTTTACATAAATTTTTCTTTTCATTATTTTATTTTTAGCTATTATTAAAATATAGTTATATGTGGTAAACTTATTTTTAATTAATCATTATTTCAATTAAATTAATTCAAATTCATTTTTTATTTATTATTAATTCAATAATCTACCATAAACTAATTAATTATCATAAAAGTAGTTAAAAATAGTAAAAAATATAGTAAAAAATTTTAAGTTAGATAAAAATAGTTATTAGATAAAAGTTTAAAAAAAGAGTTACATATTTTCCAAACATTCCATTTTCAAGACTCTTGCATCATCGTTTGATGGATCAAGAGCAAGAACTTTAGTGAAAAGGATTTCTGCTTCATCGAATCTGTCAAGTTCCATTAGAACAACTCCTTTGTTCAATAGGAATGAAGTGTTTCTTGGTTCAAGCTCTATAGCTTTGTCATAACATTCAATTGCCTCTTCAAATCTACCAAGATCAAGGAGAGCATTTCCTTTCCTGTTTTGTGCTGTTGCATCTATTTCAGAATCTTCCAAACATAATTCCAATGCCTTGTCATATGCTTCCAATGCCTCTTCAGGTCTTTCCATATCAGTCAATACATTTCCACGTGCATTCCAAACTTCTGGGTTGGTGTCATCGATGGTAATCAACTTGTCATAGACTTCCAAAGCCTTATCGAATTCTGCCAGGATTTCCAAAATGAATCCTCTCCAATAGAGGACTACTGGATTGTTAGGGTTTGCATTCAATGCACCATCACTTGCTTCAAGGGCTTCCTCTATATTACCAGAGTTTAGCATAGCTATTGCCTTGTTATTCCAGATGTATTCATTATCCCCTTCAATCTCCAAAGCCTTGTCATAACATTCAATGGATTCATCAAAACGGTCGAGCCTGCTTAAATTGTCTCCTTTTTTGTTTAAAAGATAAACATCATTTGGGTCAATCTTTAAAGCGGCATTATAACATAATACAGACTTGTCATATTTACCTGTATCAAATAAAATGTCTGCCCTTTGAGTAATCATCTCTTTTTGGTCGATTTTTTCCCCTTTCCATTTATTTATGTCTAGCTTTTCAAAATAGATTACTTGGAATAAATCTTCATCAGAGATTCCATCAGGATACATTTTTTTAAATTCTTTCACCATTTCATTGGAATCTGCATATCCTTCTTCTTGGGCTAGCTTATCATTGTTTTTGATTTCTTTAAATGGGAGTGTCTTCACGTCAGTCACTTGAGCTTCAAAAATTTTCTTTTTTTCTTTAGAAGCTAAATTCCAATAACAATGAAGTCTGTCTCCAACTTTTAAAGGTGTTTTCCATAGTTTCCTTACAGTCATAGCTTTTTTATTTGTGATTATGTTTATGTTCTGACTTCCAAAGGACATGATTGGCATTTTATCACCTTTTTTGGAGACTTTTAATAAAAAATAGTCTAAAATAAATAATTAAGTAATCTTAATTATATTATTATCTTTATTGAAAAATTAATAAACTTATCTATTTATTTTTCAAGTTTTCAATTTGATTAATTTAGATTGGTTTCAATTGAAGTTATGAATATGAACAATTTTTAAATAGCTATTTAAATGCTTTTTTGACCAAATTCTGCAGTTTTCACATTTATATCCTGATTAGGGTATGTCTCTTTGATCCTTTTAGCGATATCCTCCATGTCATGAGGGTTTGGCTCTTCTGCTTCTGCCAATGATTCATCTAAAACACATCTGTTTCTAAATTGCTGAATGGTGTACAAATCACATTCAACTTCATCAACTATTGTAAAAAGGTCTTCTTCTGTGAGCAATTTTGGACAATAAGTTGTTCTGCATTCTAAAGTGATATCATCATATCTATTTACAATTTCCATGGATTCCTTTACCTTTTGCCCAATGTCTGCATTGATGACTTCATTGTATTTGTCGAATGGAGCCTTAACATCCATAGCCACATAATCAACTAATCCTAAATCAAGTATTTTTTGAAGTCTATCTGGGTAAACTCCACTTGTATCCAATTTGGTCTTAAGGCCAATTTCCCTGACATATTTGAAGATTTCAATCACATCTTCATATTGTACTAAAGGTTCTCCACCTGAAACAACAACGGCATCCATAAACATTGCAGAATCATCAATCTTCTCATATATCTCTTCCAAGCTGATTTCAGTTCCCCCTTCCAATATTTCGCTATTGCTGCAATATGGGCATCTTAAAGGGCATTTTGCTAAAAATATTACAAAAGACATATTTTTCGGATATTCAATTGATGATGTAACTGTTACACTATATTCCATTCTATCATCTCTTAAAAATAAAATGCATTCTATTCATTCAATATTTCTCTCATAACTTCTAGGAATTTCTTATCTTCTTCCAATGTACAAATGCTTATCCTAAAGTAATATTCATCCAATCCTTTAAATGAAGTGCAATCCCTTACAATCATTCCCCTTTTCATGAATTCTCTTGTAATCTCTGCAGCTGTGTAACCTGTATCATGAATGTCAATCAACATGAAATTGGAATATGATTTATAGACTTTAACGGATTTCATTTTTGATATCTCATCATAAAGGAAATCTCTGCTTTCTATTCCATCCTTAATTGATTTTTCAATGTATTCAGTATCTTTTATTGTAGTGAGAGCAGCTATGTAGGAAAGTTTTGTAAGTGAGAAGACCGGTTTGATCCTGTGCATGAATTCGATGATTTCCTTGCTTGAAATACCATAGCCTATTCTCATTCCTGCAAGTCCCATCACTTTAGACATGGTTCTTAGAATGAAAATATTGTCATATTCATCTAAAAGGTTTACATTGTTGGTTAGGGAGTATTCAAAGTATGCTTCATCTATTACAACTACTGCATCACACACTCCCCCTTTGGATTTATTGGTTTTATCGAGAATTGCTCTTAATTCATCTTGTGAAATCAATGCTCCAGTTGGGTTATTTGGTGTGCATAGGAATAGCATCTTTGTTTTTTCATTAATTGCATTGAGTACAGAATCCAAATCAAGGGTATTTGTTTCCAAATTCCATTTTGCATAATTTGGAATTGCACCATATGGCTTGAATAAGAATTCATAATACATGTAAGAAGGTAAAGGGACTATAAATTCGTCACCAGGTTCAATGAAGGTTTTTGCTAAAGTGTCAATAAGCTCATCTGCACCATCTCCTCCAACGATTATCTGTTCTGGCTTTACATTGGAGTATCTTGCAAATTCCTTTTTAAGTTCTTCCAAATCGGATTCAGGGTATCTGTTAATGTTTGCAAGTTCTTTTTCGATAGCTTCCTTTACTTTTGGAGATGGTCCCCATGGATTTTCATTAGATCCCAATTTTATGATATCTTCTTTTTTAACTCCAAATTCCTGTGCGATTTCCTCTTTTGATCTTCCAGGAACATACGGGTCTAATTCCTCTACTTCTTTACGTACTTTCATTATTTTACCTTCTTGAATATTTTTTAATCTTTGATAGCCAGCATTTAATTAGCATTATGATAAGATGATTATAAATTTTAAATTTATTTATAAAAAAAGTTGATGAATAGATGATTTAATCATCGTATTCATTTGCAAGTTCAACATAGTGTGATGCATTCCAAATAATATGATCTCTTTGTTCTTGTGTAGTTTCCTTAATAAGCTTTCCAGGAACTCCTAATATTAAGCTGTTTTCTGGAAATACCTTATTTTCACTAACCACTGCTCCAGCACCTACAATTGAGTTCTTTCCAATTTTAGCACCATTTAAAACAGTGGCATTCATTCCTATAAGAACATTGTCATCAATTTCACATCCATGAACTACAGCACCATGTCCTATGGACACATTGTCTCCAATTCTAAGAGTCAAGTTTGCTGAGGTGTGAAGAACACAGTTGTCCTGCACATTGGAGTTTTTACCAATTCTTATAGGACCTACATCTCCTCGAATAACTGCACCATGCCAAATGGAACAGTTTTCACCAATTTCAACATCACCGATTACTTGTGCACCAGGGAATATTTTTACGGGTTCATTGAGTTTCATAATATACTCCTCTTTTAATTTTTTTTATTAATCAGATAAATTAATAAATATAATTGCATTATTTTATTAATAATTTTTAGTTATTTTTTCTTTTAAAATTGAAAATTAATTAATATAATTTTCATTAATTTTTCATTATTCTTTATTCTCTTCTGCTTCTTCCAAAGAGATTTGTCCAGTTTCCTTTTTGTTTTGGAAAATATGCTCTTGCTTAACCAAGACTCTCATGTCGGACTCTAAGTCTTCATACAATAAGACGCCAGAACCGATTGTAGCCCTCACCCCTATCTTGACTCCAGGGCTTAAGCTTGAGTTGATTCCAGTTTTTACAGAGTCTCCTACGATTGCACCTAATTTACGTCTTCCAGTGTCTGTTTTCTTATTTTTAATAGTTGTTTTTACAGTCTTATTGTCAAAACGTAAGTTAGCAATGTTTGTTCCAGCTGCAATATTACAGTTGGAACCTAAAATGGAGTCACCTACGTAACTTAAATGACTTACATTGGTGTTTTCCATAATGATTGAGTTCTTGATTTCCACTGCATTACCTATGTGAACATTATCTCCAAAGTATGAATTTCCTCTAATGTATGAGTTTGGTCCAATGTCACAGTTTTTACCGATGTAAACAGGACCTTTAATGTAAACTCCAGAACGGAGAAGGCTACCTTCATCTAAAAATACTTCTCCATGGATTGTAACTCCCTCTTCAACAGTTCCCTTTATTTCTCCTTCAATATGATTGAGCAATTCCTCGTTGATTTCAATCAATTCCCATGGCTTTCCGATGTCCATCCATTCTTTAGTGGTCTTATGTCCTTTAACTACTTTTCCATCAGCTATTTGGAGGGACAGGGAATCTGTGATTTCGTATTCTCCTCTTGGAGAAACTTCAGTCTTGTCAATTTTATCAAAGATGTCCTTATTGAAAATATAGATTCCAGTGTTAATCAAATTACTTGGAGCTTCACCTTTTTTAGGCTTTTCAACAATATTGATGATATTGTCTCCATCCAATTCAACAACACCGAATGCACTTGGATCTTCAACTTCTGTAAGAACCATTAATGTGTCTGGTTTTGATTTTTCATAATCCTCAATGATTTCGCTAAGGATGTCCACATCCAATATGATATCTCCATTAAGAGTGATTAAGCTGTCTTCAATGAAGTCTTTTCCATAGCCGATTGCATCTGCAGTACCTTCCAATTTGCTTTGTGTAGCATAACTGATATTCACTCCAAGATGGGAACCGTCCTTAAAGTAATTTCTAACAATTTCTTCCTTATATCCTACAATAAGAAGAATATCTTTCACACCACAGTCTCGCAGTGCCTCTATATTATATTGAATAATAGGTTTTCCAGCAACAGGCAACATTGTTTTAGGTTTTGTGAGAGTCAAAGGTCTCATTCTTGTTCCTTCACCTGCACTTAAGATTATAGCTTTCACCTAATTCCTCCTATAATTATTAATTTATTTTTTTTTAATCTGTAATTTTGTGATTTAATCACTAATTTTACTAATTTTTAAATTTATTATTGTGTTTCGTTTTTATTAAATCCATAATTGATAAAAAATATTTTTTTTCTGAAATTTCAATATTTTAAATCAATATTAGATGCCTTATTTTTATATTACATTTTATTCATTTAAATAATTATTTAAAATATTTCATTTTTTATATAATTTATATACAAAATTTAGGTGAAATGCTGTTTGCTTATTTAGGAATCACATTAATAAAAAAAGTTTTTTATATAAGTTTGTACATATTAGAATTATAGTTAATTAACTAATTATTTGATTAATTAAATTTAAAAAAGGTGATTATATGGTAAAATATGTATGTATGCACTGTGAATACACTTGGGACTCTGAAACTGGAGATGAAACTTACAAAGTACCAGCAGGACCTATCGAAGACTTCCCTGATGACTGGGTATGCCCTCAATGTGCTGCAGGTATTGAAGGAATTATTACCGAAGATGAATAAGTTTTCAAATAATTCTTCAAGCCTTTGAAGTTTGATCAAAACTTTTTCTTTTTATTTTTTTAACTATTTTTTTATTCTTATTTTTTTATTCTTATTTTTTTATTCTTATTTTTTTATTCTTATTTTCTTATTCTTATTTTCTTATTCTTATTTTCTTATTCTTATTTTATTTGTAGCTATTTTTTTCTAAAATTTAATTTATAATAATTTAATTCGTATTCATTAAAACTAATTATTTTTTCATAAAAAAAATTTAGAGAATAATTAAATATTCTCTTTAATGATTTTAATGCAAGTTTCTTTGATTTCTTCAGCCTTTTCTTCTGTTTTAGCTTCTAAAGTTATTCTCACATAATCTTCAGTTCCAGAAGGTCTGACTAAAACCCAGCTTCCATCATTGAAGCTTAATCTGATTCCATCAATTGTATTGATATCCTTTATGTCATCAAATGCATCCTTCAAGAGATCTTCCATGTTTTCCATGACTTTGAATTTCTCTTCTTTGGAGCAGATTACCTTTTCTCTCATATGAGGGTATTGATGGAACTTTTCAAGAAGTTCGGATAATTTTCCTTCCTTGGAAACGATTTCTGCCATTCTAAGACCAGATAATATTCCGTCTGGGCACATGCAGAAGTCTGGATGCAACCAAGTACCGGATGGTTCTCCACCAAAGCTTGCATTTTCTTCAATCATGACTTCAGCAACGTTTACGTCACCTACTTTGGTTCTTAGAACTTTTCCTCCAACTTCTTCCATTGCTTCATCCATGCATAATCCTGCGTCAACAGTTGTTACAACAGTTCCGCCGAATTTCTTTGAAACAAGTGCTAAAAGTTTATCGAACTCAGAAACTCTTCCCTTTTCATCAACGGTGATCATTCTGTCTGCATCACCGTCGTGTGCAATTCCCAAATCGGATTCGGTTGCTACAACCGCTTTCATTAGGCTTGAGAGATTTGCTTCATTAGGTTCAGGGTTCCTTCCTGGGAAGAATCCGTCAACTTGTGAATTCAAGGTGATCACTTCACAGCCAGCTTTCCTGAAGATGATAGGTGAAAGTTCTGATCCTGCACCGCATGCACAGTCAATAACCACTTTAAGTCCAGGCTTAATGTCTACAATGTCTAATAAGTCATCGATGTATTGCTTTTTGATTTCATCATTATGGCTTATAATGCCTATTTTATCCCATTCCACTTTACCGAAATCTTGATTATAATAGATTTCCTCTATTTTCTCTTCCTGTTCTGGAGTATAAGCCATTCCGTTCTTATTCCAAAGCTTTATTCCATTGTACTGTGATGGGTTGTGAGATGCAGTAAGCATTATTCCTGCGTCAGCATCAAGTTTTAAAGTTGCATAACCTACAAGAGGGGTTGGCACCATACCTATCTTAACAACATCCACTCCATGTTCAATGAGTCCTGCGGTAATGGCTTGTTCCAACATTCTATTGGTGGTTCTGGTATCATAACCGATAACAACTTTCCCAGTATTGTTTAAGTATTTAGCAAGTGATTTTCCTATTTTCAATGCTAGTTCTGAGTTAATCTCTGAACCGATTTTACCTCTGATTCCAGAAGTTCCAAATAGTTTTTTATTTGTCATGATTTAACTCCCTTTATCGAATTAAATGGTGAAATATAATCATCATTAGTTTATTGATTTTAAGCTCCGAATTTATGTGCATATCCCATTAAGTCAGTCATGATATTCATCACGTCAGCACCTCTGATTCTGCACATGCCACCTTTTGCAACAGCAAATTCATTGTACTGGCAAACGTCATCCACTCTAACTTCAGGACCGTTGATTAAGATAGGGACTGGGTCTCCTGAATGGTTTTTAACTGAAATAGGTGTTGAATGGTCTGCAGTTAAGAAGATATAACAATCTTCCAATTTAAGGAGTTCGCTCATTACAACCTCGTCAACCTTTTCAATGAATTTCAATTTTTCCTCAGCATTACCATCGTGGCCTGCTTCATCTGCACCATCAATATTGATTAGGAAGAAGTCATGCTCGCTATTGTTTACTTGGTCTATGATTGTGTCTCTGATGTTTTCGAGGTTAGTGTCAGTTCCACCAGTAACATCTTCCATTTCAATGATGTCCATTCCTGCAAAGCGACCAATACCCATAATTAGTCCGGTTTCTGCGATACATGCAGAGTTCACTTCGTATTTGTTGTTTATTGATTCAACTTCAGGCACTTCCCCAGCACCACGAGGAATGATTATGTTTGCAGGTGCTTCTCCTTCTTCTATTCTTTTGAGATTTACTGGATGGTCTTTAGTCATTTCATAAGATTTAGCCACTAATTTGTTTAATATGTCTGCAGTTTTTTCTGCTTCTGGACTTCCGTCAAGAGCTTTAACTGTCTTAGGTTTGTTTCCTTCCACTTTAGGATCTGCATCGCTTACTTTGCCGGATAATCCTTCTCCCCTAAGCACAAGAACTGCTCTGTGTCCAGTTGATTCCTTAAAGATGATTTCAATGTCTTCATAGCCTTCAATTTTCATTGTGTTCAAGGTTGCGACAATCTCATCAGTTCCATCTCTAATTCTTCCTGCACGTCTATCTGTAATTATTCCATCTTCATCGGATGTTGAAAAGTTGCATCTGAATGCTATGTCTCCAGGAATAACATCTACACCAACACCAACAGCTTCAAATGGGCCTCTTCCAGTGTATACTTCATATGGGTTGTAGCCTAAAATGGATAAGTGTGCTGTATCACTTCCTGGAATGATTCCAGGAGCTATTGAATCCATTAATCCGGTAATTCCCCTTTCTGCCATTTTGTCCATATTTGGAGTTTTAGCTGCTTGTAGTGTAGTTTGATTGTTAAGCTCTTTTAAAGGACGGCCTGCCATCCCATCCATAACCAATATTAATCCTTTCATATTTTCACCATCACAATAAATTGAAATAGAAATAAAGTTATTTATTTAATTTTTAATTTTTTATTAAAATTCTAATTTTTTATTAAAACTTTTATTTTAGATTTGAATAAATATCTGAATATTTAAAAAGTAATATTAAATCAATTAATATTTACTATTAATAAAATATATGAATTTATATGCTTATAAAATTTGTTTTTATTTTAGTGGATATTTTTTTAAAAAACTTGAAAAAGTAGTTGAAATTTTATTTGTATTAAGTAAAATTGAGAAAAAACTTAAAATATTAAACATTACTTTAGAAAATATCTTTTAAAATATCTTTTAAAAT
>Ga0129306_1001038_pt1 | contig 35867 bp, 32 predicted proteins | sample P827metagenome_FD_94438 | JGI IMG/M metagenome (GOLD analysis project Ga0129306, IMG submission 94438) | Capybara group fecal microbial communities from Wisconsin, USA - P827 metagenome | ecosystem: Host-associated > Mammals > Digestive system > Large intestine > Fecal | place: USA: Wisconsin...
AGTCGAGCTTGTCGAGGCCCTTCAGCAGGCGGTCGCCATACAGCGGGATGCGCATGAGCCACTGCTTGAGGTTACGGCGTTCCACTTCCTTGGTGCCGCACTTTTCGTGAGAGCCGTCGTTCAAGACTTCTTCGTTCGCGCACACAATCTTGCAGTGCTTGCACCACCACACCTGAGCGTCGGCGTAGTAAGCGAGGCGCTTAGAATCCTTGTACTTGCGAACTTCGGCAACACCCTTTGCTTCCACATCGGCAGGAATCGGGAGTTCTTCGATGGGGCGGCCCTTCTGCTGGGCTTCATCGAACCAGGTGCCGTAAAGGCGCTTGAAAATCCACTGCGTCCACTTGTAATACTTCGGGTCGGTGGTGTTGACTTCCTTGTTCCAGTCGTAGCTTAAGCCGAGGCGCTTGATCTGGCGGCGGAAATTGTCGCAGTTCTTCTTGGTGGTAATGGCCGGGTGCGTACCGGTCTGGATGGCGTACTGTTCGGCAGGGAGTCCGAAAGCGTCCCAACCCATCGGGTGGAGCACGTTGAAACCGCGGCTGCGCTTGTAGCGGCAGATGATATCGGTAGCGGTGTAACCTTCGGGGTGACCCACATGGAGGCCCGCGCCACTCGGATACGGGAACATGTCCAGGCAGTAATACTTGGGCTTGGACTTATCGGTGCCCGTCTTGAAAGTCTGATGTTCTTCCCAGTAGGCTTGCCACTTGGTTTCGATCTCTTGCGGATTGTACTTTGCCATTATTTTATACCTCTAGTAGGAGCTGCAAGGTATGAGGTTTGAGGTCGCCGAGCCCATACCTCATAGCTCTATATTTTTTCGGGCATAAATTTAGCAAAATCCCTTACAGCCACAAACAATTACATATCTTTTCTCTATGCTGTCACACAGATTATCCGCCTGGCTTTGTTCGGCATTTGCTTTTTTGCTGCTCAGTTGCGCTTCTTCACCAAAGGAGCCCCTGTCCATTTATGACCAAGACGGATTCCTGCAAGAACGGATTACCTACGACAAAGACGGGGCAGAAGATACCCATTGGCGCTCCATCGACGATTCCACTGCCATATTCGAATACCGCGAAAATGGCAAACTCCTTGCCGACACTTTGCAGACAGAGGCTTTTCGCTCCTATGGGGTCATTGAGCCCGAACGAACCGCTGTAAGCATCACTCGAAACATCTTGGGCAAAGGAGCCCAAGGAATCGCCACCGTTGCCAATGGTGCAAAATCATCCATTTCAAGCTTAACCCCTTACGCGGACGCACTAAAGGACAAACTTACAAACAACCTTGCAGAAGCGGGTTATAGCAACTCCGCTCAAGCAATAGAGCACGCCTACGCATCTGCAGGGAAATCCATATCCAAAGCAATTGACAATCTCCCCGAAGTAGACACCTTGGCCCTAGTTGCCATAGGGGCCGGCTACATTCGAGGACTTTCGGTAGGGTTCCAAGAAACCGAGGATTTTATCAAGGCCATTTCCGATGCAACCCAGAAAGTCTTGGGAGCCGATTACGACGCCCTGTACGCAGCATGGACAAAGCAGGTGGACAATGCCCAAGAATTCATCAAACAAAACGCCAACCTGGATTCCCTTGAACGCTTGTCACAGGAGGGCATGGAAAAAATCCGGCAACTTCCCGATTTCGCCCAAAGGGAATTCGAAAGCGCCCTGCAAGTTTTTAACGAAAGCCTTGATTCCTGTTTCAAGGAGTTGAACATTGATCCTAAATACAAAGACAAATACACAGGAGCCTTTGTATCTGGATGGCTGACATGGCAACTGACCGTGGCAGAGCTCACCTTCGGTATTGTCAAGGCTGTAGGCTCTATCAACAAGTCTGCCACTACAACTAAGGTGGCGGACAGGTCCCATAAGGTCGGATTTTTCAAGCGGAAGGTCAGCAAAGAAGACAGATTCTTTTTAATGCCACGAGAAGGCAAGGGCGGTCACTGGAACCAGAACAAGACCATCTGGAAAAGCGACATTCCCGAAGTCAATGCCATTACAAGAGGAAAAGGCATCCACTTCACCGGCAAGGAGCCGAACAAGGTTCCTGATTTTACTCCATGGTCTAGGGGATCGTATAAGATTGCCGGGCTCACAGGAAAAAACGAAGAAGATTTCCCAAAGGTATATGCCAAGATTGCCGCCCAAAAGAGTATGTCCGTCAGCGACGCCGAACGCTGGGTCAAACAGAACGGACTCACGCCTCACCACCTATCCTGCAACGAAATACAACTTGTTCCTACCGCACTACACGAAAACGTCGCCCATACCGGTGCCGCCTCCATGTTAAGAAACGGCACCTGCCGATAAAGCCCCTTTCCACAACAGCCCTAAAAAAGACTATAATTTAAGTATGCTGGACGCTAAGTCATTCTTGTTATTCGCTCTCTTATCCTTTTTTGGAACCTATGCCCTTGCCCAAGAGGAATACTACCAGCCCGATGTAGATTCCGCATGGGTGGCTTCCCAGAACGGCGGACAGCCCCTCGAAAGCGAAGAACAACCGGCCGAGGCTGCCCCCGCCTGCATAGGCGACGGTTGCGACGGCACCGAGACCGCCGCAGAACCCGTCTCGAGCGAACAGACCGCGGAGCAAGAGTCGAGCGGAGGCGAAAGCGGGAGCGAACCCTCCGCGACGGAATCTGCCGAAGCCGCCTCCCCCGCCGACAGTTCCACAACGGACAGCACAGCCCAGGCAACCGCCGACTCCACCAAAAAAGATTCCGCACAGGTGAAAACCGCCGCGAACAAGCCCATCGACCCCGACGAATACGAGGACTGCACCGAGGCGGACTCCACCAATACCGAATGCGTGGAAATTGACGAGACCGACACCTACGACCGCTACCTGCAAGAAAACGCCGAAATGTACCGCTCCCGCAAGGAAGGTTTCTCAAGGTCCATCCAGATTGGCATTCGCGCCGCCGGCGGCATGAACACCTTCTTCGGTAAAAAAAGCGACGACTGGAGCCTCGGCTACCAGGCCGGAGGCGGCATTCTGGTGCGGCTCCCCGTAGGTATCCGCCACGTGAGCCTCGTTCCCGAACTGGACTTCGTCTACCGCAACTACAACTACGAAAGCAAGAACGAATACAGCAAGACCGAGGGCAGCCTGGACTACATGCTCTTCGAGATTCCCATCATTGTCCGCTACACCTTCGACGAAGACAATTTCTTCGTGGGGCTGGGCATGAACCTGGACCTGAAACTCACCGGCTCGTCAGAAATTACCCAGAAGACCAAGGAAACCGGCGAAAAGGACAAGCGCAAGAACACACTGCCCTCTTCGGGCGTGGAACTGGGCGGCGTATTCAACGTGGGCTACGCCATCAACCGCTGGCTCATTGCCGACATCCGCGTGGTGCAGTGCTTTACCAACCTGCTGAACGAAGACGCCATCGCCGAATCCAGCCTCGCACACGCTCACCTCTACACGTTCTACACCAGCCTCGGCCTGACCTTCGTGTTCTAGGGTTTATTGTTATTTTCGAGACCGCAATACCACAAGAGGACAATCCATGAAAAAATTTTCTTTTTTTCTCCTTTTCTCCTTAACACTGATTGGTTGTTCAGACAATAATTCTAGTGATTCCAGCAATTATACGGAACCTGAATCTAGAGAAAAACTTTACAGCGAATGTATGAAACATGTGGAAAATAACTTTACATGTGAAGGTTGCAGTCCCGACTATGAGCCTCGTATGAGAGCATATGCTGATTCTGTTTTTGCCAATTATAATTGTCGCGAAAAAGAATGGTCATGTCTCATTGACGCCTGCATGTACATTAGAATGCAATAAAAGCATTTTACGTTTTTCCAAGACATTTTATAAAGCCTCTTGTGGTTGCGAGGGAACACCGTGACCGAGCAACCTCCTGCGTAGCGAACCCATTTGCGAGGCGAGAGGGCATAGTTGCTAGGCAAAAAATCCGGAGGGTAGCGACGAACAAAGTGAAGTTGCGACCGACGGTCTTTTTTGCAGGCGACTGTGCCCTTGAGACTCGGATTATTTACGGGGGTATTAGGGGGTGTCCCCCTAGGAGAGGGGGTAGCGGAAGACACGGCTAGATGGCGGCTCGTGGGCCGCCATGACGACGGGGCTGCAATCAGGGGGAGGCTTCCCCCTTTTTAATGATTCTCTACATCCCCATGTTCTTGCGGGTCTGTTCCCGGCGGAGGCGGACGATTTCCTTTTCGATGAGGAGTTTTTCCACGGCCGGGATATCTTCGTGATGCCGGATGGCATCCTTGTACAGGGCGTTGGCCAGTTCGGGTTCACGGGCCAGGAACGATATGACGGCGACGTTCCGGAGGAAGAATTCGTCCATGTTCTTGATTTCGTACTTTTCGTAGAAATCCGCCACCAGTTTGGCCGCTGTCGCGTAGTCCTTGGCGCGAGCCGTTTCCAGGATGTTGAATTCATCTACAAAGGAGGCGGGGAACACCCCTGCGTTCACCAGGTCCCGGACCTTCACATAGACGGCGTTGGTGTCGCGGGCTTCCATGGGAATGCCCCTCACCCACTCGATGTATTCTTCGCGGAACTTTTTCCATTCGGGCGAGGCTTCGGCCACCATAAAGCGGGGCTTTTGCGCCAGGGCGCCAGATTCCGGCTCGGGGGCCGGAATGACGTTGTTGCCGGAGGATGCGACACCGCTAGTATCCTGCGGAGCGGGGGCCTGGGCGGCGGCACGCATCAGGGAATCCGTGCGGACAAGGTAGGCGAGCAGCGCGTTTTCGCGGTAGGTGTCCCTGTTCTGCATCATGGCCTTGACCTTGGCGGGCCTGCGGAGCGCGTAGTCGGCGCTGTCCAGGTATTCGGGCCAGCAGACTTCGCAACTGTCGAACACCTGCACAATATGGGCGTTGGAATGCACGAAGCGGGCCTCTTCGGCCTTGTTATCCACAATGGGCGTGAAGATGCTGTTGGGCTGGATGTTCTCCATCATGGGCCGAACCATCTTGGAGGTGAACAGGAAGTTCTGTTCGCCGAAGAAGTCGGGTTCCCGATGAATGCGCTCGAATTCCGCCACCAGCACGGGGTCGGTGCTAAACCGCCCGATGTTCTTCTGGATTACCGGCTGGTCGCTTGCGATAATGATGATGTCGGGTTCTTCGGGAGCGCGGTAGAGGCTCACGTAGGGGAACACCACGTCCAGCGCCTTCAAGATGTTCAGGAACAGCTGGTCGTTGAATTCGTAGGTCTGGATCCACTGGACCCAAAGTCCGCCGGGTTTCATGTAGCGGCGCATCTTGGCGTAGAACTCGTGACTGAAAAGGCTCGCTACGCCGCTGACCCAGGGGTTGCTGGGCACGCTGATCAGCAGGTCGTACTTGCGGCGGTTGGTCAGGAAAAACGTCTGGGCGTCGTCGATGTAAATGTGGATGCGGGGGTCGTCGTAGCCGCGGGCGTTCCAGGGGTAGAACCCGCGGGCAAGATTCATCATCTCGTCTTCGATTTCCACGCAATCAAAGTCCTTCAGCAGCGGGTCGGCCAGCAGGTAATGGGCACCCATGCCGGAGCCAAATCCCACCATGCCCGCGTCGTAGGGCTCGGAGCGCACCGCCATGGGCATGAACGCCGTAGCCGCCTGGGTCAGTTCATCCCCTTCGATGGGGTGCTTGCGGTCCTTGCTCATGCTGGCGTCGGCCTTGCCGTTGGTCTTGATATACCAATGCACATCGGACTCGTGGAAACTGATGGTAGCCGTCTTTCCGTCCTTCACCACAATCTTTTCGTCGGGATGCAGGTTCTTGTAGGCGCGGAACGCACCCGATGTCACCAGATGCGGGTCAAAATTCACGAAGATGGAGGGCAGAACCATCAGGGCCGCCACCAGGTAGAAAGGCACGCTGTAGCGGAACTTTTTACGATAGACTACCAGCAGAATAAAGCCGATGGCAAAGTCCAGCACGGCGGCAAGCACCAGGGCGCCCTTCAGCTGCAAGAATGGCAAGAGAATCAGGCCGCCACCTGCCGAACCGATGATGGAGCCCACCGTATTCCAGCCGTAAACCTTGCCGATGGGGGCTTCGCTCTTGAAGGCACGGGTAAGAATCACCGTAATCAGCGGGAGCGTCATGCCCGCAAAGAAACTGGTGGGCACCATCCACAAAACGGAAAGGGCATACTTGAAAAGGCTCCAGCAGATATAACCGTCGGCGGTGGTGTTGAAAATCTGGTTCGCCTCGTTCATCATGCCCCAGAAGGGCTTGTGGAAGTACAGCGTACACAGGGCGAAAAACGCCATGAAAATCTGGGCCAAAGAAAGAATCACCAGGGAGTCCTTCTTCAAAAGCTTGCCGCTGACGGCGCTTCCGATGGCAAGTCCCAGAATGAAAGCCGAAAGCATCTGGTCGAAGCTGTGGCTGGAACTGCCCATCAAGAGGCTCAGCAGGCGTATCCAGACAATCTCGTAAACGAAGGAGGTAAGCCCCGTAATGGCAGCAATCCAGAGCCAGGTGTTCTTGGGCGGCATGGGCAGCTTGTGCTCGGCAACGTAATCGACGTTCAGAGGCTCGGCGGCACGGCTTGAACCCGCCGTGGAACTTTCCGAACCAGCCGTGGCACGGTCCGCACCAACATCCGCAACATCATCCTCGTCGTCTTCCTTGTTGGGCGACGTGGCAAACCCGATGTAGCCGAAAACCGCCGCCAGCAAGAAGTTGATAGAAGCCGCCACGCAGAGGGTGGCGTGGTTACCCAGTTCAGGGATCAGCAGGTAGCTGGTCACCAGAATGCCGATAGCAGAACCCAGGCTGTTGGTAAAGTAGAGCATGGGGAGCGAAAGTTCCTGACCGCTCTTGCGCAAGAGCCCCGCCGCGATGAATGGGAAAGTCATGCCCACCGCAATGGCAATGGGGAGCGTAGAACCCGTAGCCAGCACCACCTTGGTAATCTCGGCACCCGTAAAGCCCAGGCCCGCAATCCATTCGCTGTCAAAGAAGAATCCCGTAAGCAGGTTGTAGAGCGGGTGGTAAACCAGGCCGCCAATGCCGATAGCCAGTTCCACCGCCGCATAGCCAAGCAGGGGCCGCTTTACCCATTCCACCATCTTGCCCGCAATAAAACTACCGATGGCAAGACCGCCCATGTAAATGCACAGCGTGAGCACCTGGCCGTAGCTGGCGTGGCCCAAGAAAAGCTTGAGGTAGCGGGCCCAGGAACCTTCGTAAATGAGGCCTGCAAAACCCGAAAGTGCAAAGAGGAAATAGACTAGGATGTTCATGGCGTAAATTTATATAAAAAAGGCGCCATCCTAAGTCAAAGAATTTTACGAACCTCCGCCTTCAGTAAGACCGAATTCCCGGCGGGCCCAAGTTTCCATATAGGGCAGAATTTCCTCGTAAGGCACCACGATCATCACGCTGCCGTGGGTGTGCTCGCCGATTTCGAAAGAGGAACCGTCAAAACCGATACCGTCCTTCAAGAAAGAAGGCTCCAGCCGGAAATTCATGCCGATGGCATTGGGACGGGCATCGTATTTTTCCGCATATTTGCGAAGAAGCGATACAATCTTTTCCTTTTCTTCTGGATTGAAAATAGTGGAATCAACCAGCGACCCGTCTTTCTTCGAGAAGGTCCGATGATACTCGTAATTGTATCCTCCGGCGGCACCGGCTTGGTAACCGGCATTCGAAATATAATAAGTCGTCCACAGCTGTGAATCAAACGCGACATCTATACTGTCCTCTCGCTCGTATTTGAGGGTGGCGGCGACTTCCGTCCGGGCGCTGTCATAGTACCAGTCATCGGGATAATTCCTGAGTTCGGATTCAATGGACCGCTTGTATGCTTCCACCTGACGGAAAAGGGCTCTTTTATGAATTTTTTGTAAATGTCTGGCATCAAGGACTGTATCGGCATCGGTCAAGTCCTCGCCCAACAATCCCTTGATGATTTTCCAGTAGACCCGTTTAGGATAAACCTGGAACCTCGGCAGCTCCCAATGCAAGGAAACCGTGTAAAACCTGTTGCTGTCGCGTTCCGTCCCGTAATTGGAGAATTCCATACAACCCTTCTCTTTTGTGGGGTCGCATTCAATCAATTCGTCGTCATGCATGGCGATTTCCGCCTTGACCCGTTCCAGATCGCTTTTCCCAATTAGGCTGTATTCAAATTTCATGTCGGCAAGCATGGAATGGATTTTATCCACCTTCTCTTCCAGAACGGACAAGTCCTTGTTATCCTGAGCCTGCAACGCAACTGCCGTCTCCTTTTTCTGGGCGTTTTCCGAATCTTTGGAACCGCTTTGGAAAAAAATAAGCGGGCAGGCAATTACCGCGGCAAGGTATGCTACCGACAAAATCGAACTCACGATTTTCTTTACCCTGGAACCCGTTTGGCTCGGCCTGTTCATAATGGCGAGCACGAACGCCACTACCGCAAGCGGCAGCAGGAATAGATACATTCCGCCCTGCGACACAAGGCCTACGAGAATGCCGGCCAAAATAAAAAGCGTTTCAAAAACAGCCATATTCTATACCCCCCATTCATCATGAGCAGACTTGAACACTTTCTTACTGTTCACGATACTGATAACACATTTTTTTACATTCCTGGTGTTCGGATATTCCCTTACACCATTCATACGAAGCAAACGAATTATTTCGGTAGACTTAATCAGGTTGCTCGTATTACGTTCCATTGTCGAGATTGACTTGCTCATTCCACCAATTCGGCCATCCGTTGTAAAATTTGGCCCACCAGACATGCCAAGCTGCAGAGTTCCAGTCATGCGATAATAACTATAATCACCGTCGTAACGATATTGAACACGGATGTTCATAGGGATAACGGTCAAATCATGGTCAAGAAATGGTTCAACGTAGCCATACGAGGTGAGTTTTTCCCCGACAGGCAATTCCGAGTGTGCGATACGACATACCCTAGGCATTTCAACAGGTTCCTCGTCCAGCTTCAACAGAACAATGTCTCTTTCCTTATCGTAATCCACGATATGTACCTTATAGCACGAATCGTTCTGGATATCGTAATAACAATTGTAGTCGTAATCCTCTACGACATGATACGCAGTCACGATGTACTCGGAGTTGATAAAGAACCCCGTTCCATTGTGAAAGCCTTCCGCAAAAGCCATGACGGCAAACGCAAGGATGATACCGATTAGCCGTTTCATGATGTCGCCTCCGTTGGTTGTATTTTATATATAATTATCGTGGACAGTCCCGCCAAAGTAAAGCCAGATTATTGTAAAATTCCGTAAATACAGAAGAGCGCTTTCACACCCCCCATTCGTCATGGGCAGACTTGAACACTTTAATGCTGTTCACGATGCTGATAACACATTTTTTTACATTCCGGGTGTTCGGATATTCCCTTACACCATTTTTCCTAAGTAAACGAACCACTTCCGTAGACTTCACCAGATTGCTGGTATTCTGTTCCATGTTCGATATCGACTTGCTCATTCCACCAATTCTACCATCCGTGGTAAAATTAGGGCCGCCAGACATCCCAAGCACCAGTGTTCCCGTCATGCGATAATAGTTGTAATCGCCATCATAACGATACAGCATACGGATGTTCAACGGAATAATGGTCAATTCATGGTCGATGAACGGGTCAGGGTAACCATACGATGTCAGTTTTGACCCGATAGGCAATTCAGCGTGTGCAATACGGCATACCCTAGGCATTTCGACAGGTTCATCGTACAATTTCAACAGAACGATGTCGGTCTCCATATCGTAATCCACGACATACACCTGGTAGCACGTATCGTTATGGATATCGTAATAGCAGATGTGTTCATAATCATTGATGACATGATACGCCGTCACGATGTACTCGCTGTTAACGAAGAACCCCGTGCCGTTGCGAAAGCCGGCCGAGAAAGCCATGGTGACAAGAGAAAGGGTGAGTATGACGAAGTATTTCATGACGCCTCCTTTTCCTATAGGACTCTGCCAAGATCCCGTTAATTTAAATATAACTTCAAGAAGGTGTCATTTTATGACATTTTGCGATTTTTGTGAAAAAAGCGCAAAAAAATTTAAAAAGCCTTGTGCAGATTCGCATCAAGGCTTTAAACGTTAAAAAGGGATGCCCTACAAAGGCCGGGCGTTTTATTTATGAACTTTTTAGTCAAACATATTCTCGGTGTTGCAGTCAGGGCGTATGTTCCACTTGCGGGTGTAGCCTTTAAATGCGCTATTGCTGAACATCCAGCTCATATCGGTCACGCTGGATACGTCCCATTTACTGATGTCGGCATTAAATTGACTTTCACGGAACATTCCGCTCATATTAGTCACATTAGACACATCCCACTTGCTGATATCGCCGTTGAATGAGCTTTCTTCAAACATACGACTCATATACTTCACTTTGGATACGTCCCACTTGCTGATGTCGCCATTAAATATGCTATCGGAGAACATCTCATACATGTCGGTCACATTGGATACGTTCCACTTGCTGATGTTGCCGTTAAATATGCTATCGGAGAACATTTCGTGCATGTCGGTCACATTGGACACGTTCCACTTGCTGATGTCGCCGTTGAATTGGCTACCAGAGAACATCCTGCTCATGTCGGTCACATTGGATACATTCCACTTGCTGATGTCGCCGTTGAATTGGCTACCAAAGAACATCTTGCTCGTATTGGTTACTTTGGACACATTCCACTCGCTGATGTCGCCGTTGAATGCGCTACGGCCGAACATCCATCTCATGTCGGTCACATTGGATACGTTCCACTTGCTGATGTCGCCGTTAAATTGGCTACCAAAGAACATCACGCACATTTCGGTCACGTTGGATACATCCCACTTGCTGATGTCGCCGTTGAATGCGCTTCTTTCAAACATCCCGCACATGTTAGTCACATTGGAAACGTCCCACTTGCTGATGTCGCCGTTGAATTGACTGTTGTCATGAAACATCCATCTCATGTCGGTCACATTGGATACGTCCCACTTGCTGATGTCGCCGTTGAATGAGCATCCTTCAAACATAGAACTCATGTCGGTCACATTGGATACGTTCCATTTGCTGATATCGCCACTTAATAGGCTATCTACAAACATTCCTCTCATGTCGGTCACATTGGAAACATCCCACTTGCTGATGTCGCCAGTGAATTTGGAACGGCAAAACATTCCTCTCATGTTGGTCGCATTGGATACGTCCCATTTGCTGATATCGCCGTTGAATTTGCTTTCTTCGAACATCCCGCACATGTCGGTCACGTTGGATATGTCCCATTCGCTGATATCACCATTGAATTCGGAACGGTAAAACATAACGCGCATATTAATCACGTTAGACACATTCCACTTGCTGATGTCACCATTAAATTGGCATTCTGCAAACATTCCGCACATGTCGGTCACATTGGACACGTCCCACTTGCTGATATCACCATTGAATTTAGAACGGCCAAACATAATGCGCATATCAGTCACATTAGATACGTCCCATTCACTGATGTTGCCGTTGAATGCGCTATGGTTGAACATCCAGCTCATGTCGGTTACGTTGGAAACATTCCACTTGCTGATGTCGCCGTCGAATGAGCTATTGCAGAACATCTTGATCATGTAGGTCACATTGGACACATTCCACTTGCTGATGTTGCCATTAAATAGGCTTTTCGCAAACATACAAGTCATGTAGGTCACATTAGACACGTTCCACTTGCTGATGTCGCCATTGAACGAGCTTCCTTCGAACATATAGCACATATCAGTCACATTGGATACGTCCCACTCACTGATGTCGCCATTGAATTTGCTTCCTTTGAACAATTCGCTCATATCGGTGATGTCCGAAACATCGATGTCGTTCAGGTCACATTTGGGGCCCTCGGTCCGAATGCGGTTCTCGATGATTTTCTTCAGTTCTTCTTTATTTGCGGGTTTGAGCATCGTCTGTTCCTTTAAAAGTATGAGCCAGTGGTTACAAAGTTAATATAGCCTTTTCCTATCAAAAATGCCCTAAACACCGCATAAAAATGGTTCTATCTATCTTATACTCCCCATTTCAGGTAAGCGGACTTAAACTCTTCATGGGTGCTCAAGATGCTGATAACACATTTTTTCACGTTCCTGGTGTTAGGATATTCCCTTACACCATTTTTACGAAGCAGACGAACCACTTCCGTAGACTTCACCAGATTGCTGGTATTCTGTTCGACCATCGATATCGACTTGCTCATCCCCCCGATTCGACCATCAGTGGTAAAATTGGGGCCACCAGACATCCCAAACCGCAATGTTCCCGTCATGCGATAATAGCTGTCGTCGCCATCGTAACGACACAGCAAACGGATGTTCAACGGGATAATGGTTAACTCTGGTTCGACGAACGGTTCAGGGTAACCATACGATGTCAGTTTTTCCCCGATAGGCAATTCAGTGTGGGCAATACGGCATACCCAAGGCAATTCGACAGGATCCTCGTCAAGCTTTAAAAGAGCGAGATCTGAGTTTACCGTGTAATCCACGACATGAACCTGGTAGCACGTATCGTTCTGGATATCGTAATAACACGTGTTTTCATAGCCCTCAACGACGTGATACGCAGTCACGATGTACTCGCTGTTTACGAAGAACCCCGTGCCGTTGTGCACATCGTCATCGGCAAAGCCCATGGCGGCGAAAGCGAAGATGAGTATGACGAAGTGTTTCATGACGCCTCCTTTTCCTATGGGTTCATGCCGAAATCCCGTTAATTTAAATATATCTTCATAAGGATGTCATATTTTGACATTTTGAGTTTTTTTTGAAAAAAAAAAATGCAAAAAAGCGATCCTAAAACCCGCATAACTGGCGAATTTTCGCTAAATTCAAAGAAAACAGAGCTGTTGGGATTTTTTTATTAAAGTCTAAGCCTTCGCGACGGCGGGCATCTTGAGGGTCTTGCCGTCTTTATCTACGGCTTTCCACGGGGTGAGCCCCACCACTTCATCTACGGGGAGCGAAAACGCGATGCCCTGGCCCATGGTGTCTAGCCCCGCCTTCTGGTAAAGGGCGTGAAGAACAGCGTCCTTGATTTCTGCGGGTACCAAAATCATCACCACTTCCTTTTCGGGCTGGATGGCGATGTGGAAAAACGATTCCGCCTCCTTGTTGGCGGTGCCGCGACCGTTCAGGATAGTGCCGCCACGGGCGCCTGCACTCTTGGCCGCCTCCATGACCGTCTCGGAAAATCCGGCATTGACAATGCACATGATCATTTCGTGCTTGCTTGCGCTCATTTCTCGTTCCTCCGTACCGCCTTGCGGTTGTCGCTCAAAAAGTTGAAAATGGACTTGCCGATAATGCTTGTCATGGGAATCGTACAGGCGATACCCTTGCCACCTGCGATGGTGTTGAATTTTTCTTCGATGCTTTCCAGGGCCGCCTTGAGCTTGTCCTCGCCTATCACGCTCAGAATGACCGCACGCTCGGAATCCACCAGACCGATGGCCGTAAGAACTTCCTGGGAGGCGGTTCCCCTGCCATAAAAGACCATCTGCATGTTCACGCCAAAAGACTGGATGTGGTCCATGTAAAAATCCGCCTTGGCGCGGTTCACCATGGTCACCAGAATCTTGAGGCGGTTCATGGACACCTTGGAATGCCCGTCGGGAGACCCGCTTCTCTTTCGCCTGACCTGTCTTTCCTTTTCAGCCATACCGCTCCCTACACAAAGTCTATAATCTGTTCATCGTCGGCATCCTGGATACGGCGCATCATGTTGCGGTTCCTGAAGAACCGAGAAACGATGGCCTTGAAGCCGAGAATCTGGATGGTAATCAAGGGAGTCATGGCCACCATTGCCACGATACCGAAAGCATAACTTAGAATGGAATCGTCACCGCCGTGTATAACAGAGCAAGCCCCGATAGAAAGAGGCAGTATAAAGCTGGAGGTCAAGGGCCCGCTGGCCACACCACCCGAGTCGAAGGCGATAGCCGTATAAAGCTTGGGCACAAAGAACGACAGGCCGAGGGAAACAAAATAGCCTGGAATCAGGTAGTAAATCAGGGGGAAGCCCATGTAGATGCGGAACATGGAAAGCCCGATAGAAACGCCCACGCCAATAGAAAGGGCAAAAAGCATGGAACGCTTGGTCACGAGGCCGCCGGTAATTTCTTCGACCTGCCTGTTCAGCACGTGCACCGCAGGTTCTGCAAGCACCACCACCATGCCGATGACAAAGCCCGATGCCACGAGAATATGGGGGTTTTTGGCCAGGGCGCGGCCAAGCTCGAAGCCCACGGGCATAAAGCCAATCTTCACCGCCGTCAAAAATATCAGGAGCCCTGCAAAGGTATAGCAGATGCCGAACCCGATTCTAAGAAGGCTATTGCGGGAAAGCTTGAAGGCAAAAAACTGGAGCACCATGAAAAACACCACAATTAGTGCCAGGGCAACAAACACCTCTTTGGCCACCTCAAGGACAGTCGGAATAAAATGGCTACCGAGGCATGCGTCTACAGAATAGGCCGCAGGCTCAAGGGAATAAGTCAGGTCGCCCTTAGAAAAGAGAACCAATCCCATAAGGGCAAGAATTGGACCCACGGAACAAAGGGCAATCAGGCCGAAGCTGTTCTCGCCCGCGTTCTTTCCGCCAATGGCGCCGGCCACACCCACGCCCAGCGCCATGATAAAGGGAACCGTAATAGGTCCTGTAGTCACGCCGCCCGAATCAAAAGCCAGCGGGACAAAAATTTCCCTGCCCATGGACACCATGAGCATGCCCAGCATGAAAAGCACCATGTAAAAAAAGATGATGATGCTCGAAAGGTCCAGCCTGAAAACAATCTTGATAATCGAAAGCAGCAGGAACAGCCCCACGCCAACGCCCACCGTGGCCACCAGCAACGTGGGGTGTACCGCCTGCTTGACCTGGTCCGCCAGCACCGAAAGGTCGGGTTCTGCAATGGTGATGAGCACGCCCATGGCAAAACAGACCGAAGCGAGCAGCTGCAACTTGCGGGACTTGGCAAGGCCAGAGCCCACCTGTTCGCCCATAGGCGTCATAGCAAGGTCCGCCCCCAGATTGAAAAGTCCGATTCCCGCGATGAGGAATACCGCACAGACCAAAAAAACAACCAGTTCCTTTGTAGAAAGTTCCACCAGGGGCGTAAAGGAAAGAAACAGCACAATCAAGGTGACCGGCAGCACCGACGAAAACGCCTCGTGAAGTTTTTCAAAGAAGGACTTGAACATTACTCGCCCAAATACTCCACAGCAAAGATAAGGGTAGAGCCTCCAGGAATGGGGCCTGCGGCACGAGCTCCGTAGCCAAGGCCAGGAGGCACAATCAGGATACGCTTTTCGCCGGGAAGCATTCCTGCCACACCCAGGTCCCAACCGCGAATCACGTGACCACCCCCTAGAGGGAACCTGAGTTCCTGACCGCGGTCACGAGAACTATCGAACTTATGGCCATTGACAAGCCAGCCCGTATAGTGGACACTGACATTAGTACCCGAACGGGCAGGTTCGCCTTCGCCGGGCTTGATAACGGCGTAACGCAGGCCTTCAGGGCCATTTTCAAAAGAAAGGGTGGTGGTATCCGGGAAAAAGTCCATATTGGCAATCACGGCAGAGTCCACTTCGGATTCCAGCAACTCTACACGGAACACAAGGGTAGAATTGGAGGGAATCATAGTGTATGCCATCGCCCCATAGCCCATACCAGGAGACACCCGAAGCCAGCGGACTCCGCCTTCGCGCATACCTTCCAAGCCCTGTTCCCAGCCCCTGATAAGCTTACCGTTCCCCAGCATCACCTCTAAAGGCTTGCCCAAATCCTTGGAACTACCGAACTTGCGGCCAGAAAGAAGCCAGCCGGTGTAATGGGTCTTGAGGCTCGCTCCCGGAACTGCGGGCTTGCCCGTGCCTACTTTTTCGTCGTAGGCCTTAAGCCCCTTCGAAAGTTCATTCCACTTGAGTCCCTCTACGTTTTGCGGAAACTTGTCCGGTTCCATGGGCGGGTCGGCGTGGACTAGCTCCACCTCGAAGTACATGTCCGAATTGGGCGGAATTCCATCCATAGAGCGTTCCCCATAAGCCATGACCGCAGGCACCGTCAAGTAGCGAATTTCCCCAACCTTCATGCCCAGGATTCCCTTTTCCCAACCGAGAATGACCTGGCCCACACCCAAAGTAAATTCCAGAGGCTCTCCTCCATAGGTACTGATGTACAACCACTTGTCCTTGTAGCGAGCGATGCTATCCGCATTGGTGACATCGACGGCAGCGGAATCCGTAGGGGCGGGTACGGAGACTTTTGAGTCCTTAGCCACTTCTGCGGTTGCAGCCTTCGAATCCTTCGACTTAGCGGCATCCTGGGCGGTTTTTGCCGTATCGGCAGGTGCGGCCTTGACGCTGTCCGCCGTCACAGAATCTGCAGATGTCTCTGGCGTTGCAAATTCCAGGGCCGCCAGGGAGTCTTCCATGGCCCTTTTCCGCATTTCTTCCATCTGCAGGCTGTCGAGAATCAGGTAGCCCTTAAAATGGACCTTGATAAGCTGGCCCTTGCGGATCTCGTCGCCCAGGCCGTCCCTGACGCTTTCAATGTTAAAAGGGATAGCCCACAGATTACAAAATAACGCGAGGACCAAGAAAATCTTCAATTTCGGCATAAAAACTCCTACCCCACAAGATAGAAAATGCTAGTTTTACAGAGTAAGGTTTTTCCACAGTTGAACGGAAAAAGAATATGCTATCTGTTGTTATCGTTATAACGATTGTCGTGCTGTCCATTATTCTTGCGGCCATCGGCGCCTACGTGGTTATCCATAGCACCGAAGAAAAAGAAGAACCCAAGCCGGTCATTGACGTTTCCGGCCAGTATGCCGTGGTGGTCCGACCCGCACGGGAATCCCTCACCAACGTAAAGCCCTCCGAAGTATCGCTCCGCTCCTGGCTAGAAACCCAGACGCAGCTCACCCCCGAACAGCGCGAAGAATATATCCGCCAGTGGAACGCCTCTCTCGAAGAGACCATCCGCACTATCGACGAGGGCGACAAGAACGGCACCGTCACCTACCGCATCGAACTAGGCCCCAAGGGCAAGAATTACGTGAAGTTCGTCGGCGAAGACAATTTCATTACCCGCGAGCAAATAAGGAACCACGCCGAAATTTTGCCGCCCTACGTGCTGGGCTGCGACTGCAAGCTTTTGCCCAAGCAGCCCTGGGAAAACCCCAGCAAGTCCGGCTGGAAGGCCGTTGTACCCTCCCACGGAAGCACCTACGAAGTCCCCGACTGGAGGCAACTTGCGTAAATCCCTCCTCGCCCTCCTGATAGCGGCACCGGTCCTGACCCATGCCGCAGGATCCGCCATTATCACCCTGGAAATGCCCGTAGGCGCCCGCCAGCTGGGTATGGGTGAAGTCGGCGCCGCCGTTGCCGACGACGCCACCGCCATGTTCTACAACCCGGCAGGACTTGCCTTTGGCCCCCTGGCCGACGAATGGCGCATGTCCTACCCCGCCGATTCCAAGACCGCTCCCTTCTTTACCAAGATGGCGGCCCGAAGCAAGAACGGCTTTTTCGCCAAGAGCGAACTCTGGGCCGGAACCGCCCAAGGCATCCTCCGTTACGACGGAGAGCAGTGGGTAGATTACCACTCCGTCACCCTGCAAGGCAACGCCAAGATCAAGGATGCCGTAAAAGTTTATGTGGGTACGGAGCGCGGTATCGACGAATACTCCCGCCAGGTGAAAAAATTCAACGACATCAAGTCCGCCGAAGAGGAATCCGACGTGGTAGAAGTCAAGATGCCCTGGAACCTGGTGGTAAACGACACCATCACGGCCATCATCTACGACAACCGTACCGAAAAGCTCTGGGTAGGCACTCCCAAGAGCCTCTTCCGCTTTGACGGCAAGGCCTGGAAAAACTACGACGAAGAACTGGGCAGCAGGCGCATCACCGCCCTGGTGAACCAAGGCGCAAGCCTCTGGATAGGCACCGACAACGGTCTCTTCTTGTACCGCAACGGACAGTTCGAGCAAAAGGGCAAGGTGCTCCCCAGCCAAAAAATCAACGCCCTGGTGTGGTCCGAAAACCGCAAGGAACTGTTTGTGGCAGTAGAAGGCGCAGGCGTTGCCCGCCTGGTTCCCAAGAAAAGCGTTAACGACAAGGACCGCTGGAGCCTCTTCACCGAAGAAGACGGCATCATGGACCTGAACCCGAAGGCCCTTGCCGTCGACAGTTCCGGCCACGTGTGGGCCAGCCACAAAGAAGGTCTCTCCCATTTCAACCTGCGCAAGTGGGAACAGATCAAGTTCGAAGGCAACACCATCAACGACATCTCGGTGGACCGCAAGGGCGCCATCTGGATTGCAACGGACAAGGGCGTCTGGCGCCACCTGCCGGACTACGCCACCGCCAGCGGCCGCAAGGCAGAACTGGAACGGGGCACCGCCGAAGCCGAAGGCGACGTCAAGAGCGACGACGAATGGACCCACTACCACAGCGGCAACGGACTTTCGGTAAACAAGGTGTGGGCGGTTCTCCCCCAGGGTAACGACGTGTGGTTCAGCACCGCAAACGGCATGGAACAGTACAAGGACGCCGACTACCAGCTCACCGCTTTCTACGAAAAGCTGTTGCCCATCTTGAACATCCCCGACCTATACCACCTCTACGGCGGCATGACGGTTCCCATGGGAGACTGGGGCACCATCGGCTTCCACGTGAACTTTGTGAGCTTCGGTTCTACGGTGGTTTCCGGCGATATCGACGCCGACGACCTGGTGGCCTACAACAGTTCCGAAATCGTGGGCGGCGTGAGCTACGGCACCCGATTCCCCGGGAACATCGGTCTTGGCCTCTCCATCAAGTTCTTCTATTCTGACCTGAGCTCCGGAGCCGCCGCCGGCGAAGAGGAGGCAACCACCTTCGGCTACGCCTTCGACGTGGGCATCCTCAAGAAGGGCGTTGTTTTAGACAAATTAAACCTAGCCCTGGTTCTCGCCAACATCGGCCCCAGCGTTTACTACGTGGACAAGACCATCGAAGACCCCATCCCCCTCACCTGGCGGCTCGGGCTTTCGTACGAGCTTCTGGCTCTTGCCGACTACAAGTGGATCGTAGCCGCCGACTACAACCGCGAAGTGGTCTATGACGACAGCAAGGGCGACCCCGAACCCTTCTATATCGCCTGCTGGAAATCCATCGCCAACCCGGAACGGGGCGGACACGGCGCTACCGCCGCCAAGAACTCCCTGATGCAGGGCGTGTTTAACGTAGGTACGGAATTCATCTACGCCAACACCATCGCGCTCCGCCTGGGCTACCTCTACGACGATGTGGGCCAGAGAAGCGAAGTGGACTTCGGTTTCGGCTTCATGATTTCGGACATGCTGCAGTTCGACTTTGCCACCATCCGCGACGTAGGCGACAACGACGGCGTCCGCGACGGCCAGATGCGATTTGGCATGCTGTTTAAGTTCTAGTGATTAGTGCAAGCCGGACAAGTCCAGTCGCGGCATTTTCGGCAACGGCCTGGAGGCCTCGTTCAAGAACATAATCATGTAGATGGGGAAATAGGTGATTTTCCCACGGACGGAGACATTTGCATTTGCGAATACGAATGCCTGTGGAATGTCGTAATTCTCTATTTGCAGCACGTTGTTCAAGGCGGAATGCTTGGTATAATCCTTGCCGCTCTTGACTTCGATGGGGAGGCATTTGCCTTCATATTCGATGACAAAATCGAGTTCGCCGAGTTTCTTGCTGTTGAAATAGTAGCCGTCATAGCCGTGGGTGCGCAGTTCTTGGGCGACTGCGTTTTCGAAGATGGCTCCACAGTTCATGTCGTGCCCGCCTTGCAGAAGTTGCATCTGCGAAGCCCGCCCGTAGCTTGTCGTCAAGAGCCCAACATCTGAAAGGAACAGCTTGAACAAATTGTTCTGCTTGTTGATTTTCAGCGGCACTACGGGTTCTGTCGTATTGAATGCCGGTATCGCAACTCCCGCGTCAATAAGCCAGTTGAAGCTGTTCTCGTAACGGCCGAATTTCTGCTTGGCTCCAAGGTCCGCGAACATATAGCGCTTGTTCTTGGAGTTCAACTCAGAAGGAATCAAGTCGTAAGTGTTTATCAGGTGGAGCTTGCGTTCCTTCTCGTACTTCGAAAAATCCCAGTTGTACTGCTTTAAAATGTCTTTGTGAATTCGCGTGACGGCGTTCAGGTCGTTCGAATCGACGAACTTCTGCACTGCGGCCGGCATGCCCCCGACAATCAGGTAGGTATAGAATGCGTCTAGAATCTTGTTGTGGACAAATTCATCGACCGGGGCCTTGGCGGTAAAGTTTTCCCGCAGCCGCGCCAGTGCGTCGGCAGGAATTTTCAGCGCAATCAGGAATTCCTCGAAATCCATCGGGAACATCTCGATAACTGGCAAGTAGCCGACCGGAGCCGAACGAAGGTCCGTTAGTTCCACGCCCAGGAGCGAGCCGCTAAGGACATATCGGAACGAGCCTTCCTCTACGAGGAACTTTATGGCCGTCAGGATTTCCTTGTATTCCTGCACCTCGTCCAGAAAGATGACTGTTTTCCCCTTGGTGAGTTCCTTCCGCGTGGCAAACTGGAGTCGCGTAAAGAACGCCGAAAAATCCTTGTTCTTGGCGGATTCGAGCAACCCCAGCAGTTCGGGACTCTTCAAGAAGTTGATTTCGACGAAATTTTGACTATTTGACTCAAGAATGTGTCTTATAAGGAATGTTTTCCCCGTCTGACGGGCTCCCGTCAGCAAAACGGCTTTTTTATCGCTTTTTAGCCAATTTTTAAGCAAATTTTCGTTCTTGCGGTATAGCATTCGTTACCTTTTTCTATTAAATATAATCAAAAAATTTACCTTTTCCAATAAAATTCACTTAAAAAATTTACCTTTTCTAAAATCCTTTTTTTCTCAAAAAAAACGATCACTTGTGGAAATAATAATGTAATTTATTCCCTGTATGGCGAATTATGGACATAGATACTGCCGGCAGATGCTGGCCCGCCGTCCCTTAGCAGGGGCTTTTAGTACTTACCCCCCCCCGTGTAAATTCTAGTTTACAAAACAACCTGTACACCAGTTCCCTGAGCCCTTTACCGGCGACAGGGTTAAAGGTCACTGAGCACGCCGAAGTGACCCATATCCTTGCTTGTCATTGCGAGGGGTGTACGCCCCGAAGCAATCTCTTTCCTGAATTATCGTCCCCGCGACCTGTGGTGAGCGAAGTCGAACCAAGGCGGGGATCTTCTCCCCTTTTGCATACGCAAAACGCACTGTGCCGAAACCCGCACGGCATGGTGTGCATAAAATACAAGAATAAAGAACTTCTGTAGGGGGAAATGAGACTATGGACTTGCCGATATTCAAAACAATTGAAGAAAAAAGAAAGGCCTATGATTATAGGCAAGCATCTTCCTTTGAAGATGCACTAAACACACTTCAACAAGTCTCTGCCAAAGGCAAAGAAAAAGTGTTCTTTCGTGGCTTAGCTGAAGGATCATGGAAAATCTTCTCTTTTGCTCAACGCGAGTGGATAACGAAAGAATTGCATCATCGTTTTAGTAGTTTTGATGAATACATTTCCTCATTTCTTGAATACACAAAAGCAACAGAAAGCATTCGGCTAAATCACATCTGCAAGGTTGTTGCGGATCCGAGCATCTTTTCAGTTTTGCAGCATTATGGGGCCCCAACACCATTTGTTGATTGGACCTCCGATTACAAAGTGGCTTTATATTTTGCAACCCAGTCATCCAATGGAATGTGTACCGGTTATGAAACAAATTCATTTGTTTCTGTTTATTTAATCACTTTGGGAAAAGGCGCATCTACACCAAGCAACGATTTAACGAGCTTTGCAGATATGATTAAGCAACATAGAGCAAATATGAGCGCAATCATTACAGAAAACGGAAATATTCTTGGTAGCAATTATGCTGATGCCACATTCTTTGGCTTATGGAAAAAATTACAGCTTTGGATGGAAGAGACCCAAGATGAAGAATTTATGCAAATTTCGAATCCTCGCTCTGATTTGCAAAAGGGAGCCTTCGTATATACACCGGAAAGTGAAAAACCATTAAATGAAATATTTCTAGGGAATAAAAACACCGATGATGATTGTACAACATCAGGAACCATGGTTCTTCCAGAAACAAACGATAATACACCAATATTTATGCCTACCCAAATAGTAGACGATGGCGGCAATTCAGCTGCAAAACAATATTATCCTAAAATAAGATGTCTTGACATCCATAAGTCTGTTGTTCCCCAAATCCAAAAATACTTGCGAGATAAGAAAATTAATTCTTCTTTGCTAGGTCTTGATTCTGATAATTGGGGTACTGTCACATACAAGTCATTTCTAGAAGATCATCATCTGCGGAACAACTTTGTAAAAAAAGGAGTCAATTATGCCTAAATGTCCTCATTGCGGTGCAAATGCTGACGCAGACGCAAAATTCTGTGAAGTTTGTGGGAAATCTACTTCTCAGACAAAACAATGCGTTGAATGCGAAAAGGAAATCCCAATAAAGGCTCGATTCTGCAAATACTGCGGTTTCGATCAAAACAAGGATCCCTTTGATTGGTCCTAACAGCCAAAATTCAACATAAGGAGAAATCATGAATATAACCTATAAGAATAAACCCATTGCTAAAGCAATCAATCTTTCTTTTAAAGATAGCGGTAATCCAGCCGTTATAATTATCAAGGGGAAAATTGGCAGTCCAAATCCATTTTCATCTACTTCAGATATCTTGAACAAAGACGAATTCAACATTATAAACAGCAATCATGTGTTCTCTAAAGTTGTATTTACAACAGTGAATACAGATTGGTCTTTTGAAGCAAACGGATTACTTTAAAAAGGGGATTTGATTATGGCAGTAAGTTGGATATGCAGTCGTTGCGGAGCCCATGCCACCACACATGATGAATCATTCCCACCAAATGGATGGAACACATCCGGGAACTTGTGTCCTTATTGCTCTGCAAAAGAGGCTGACAAAAGAGAGGCAGAAAGAGAAAAAAGAGAAGCAGAAAGAGAAAAAAGAGAAGCAGGGGGCGGTTATGAATTTGAGTTTCCTTCATTAGGCGATATAAAATATTATTTATTCGCCATTTTCATTTGCGCAATCGGTTTTCTTATTACATATTTGGCCTGTGAGAAATTCGACTATGATATCGGAAATCGTTTTGTTCATATTCCTTGGGCAATTGGATCAATCATTGCACTTTGTTTCTCAATAAGGGCCAAAAGCGGTTGTTTGTTTGCGATTTTTGCATTTTTCATTCTTATGGGTTATTTTGTGGTAATCGGCATTATAGACCTGTCAAATAATTCCCCAACTCCTCAGAAACAAGAAAGCCCTAAGCCAAAACAATCCGCGTATCTTGATGGCATAGACAATATTTCCAGCTTAGATGAACTAGGTATCTTTTACTACGATATCGCAAAAAAATTCAACAAGAACAAAATGGGGCTGAAAGGAACGCCAGAACAAATAAATGCCGGCAACAAATTGATGGTTTCCGTTTATGACTTCTTGGGTACATCGGCAAAGAACGAAGATATGCTAAATGTAGACAGCATGAAAACATTCATAAAAAACTTTGATCCGATATCCGACTACCGTAGAAAAAAAGCACAAGAGGAATTGCAATTGGGCGTCGAAAAAATACAATCACTCAATAAATAAAAAGCCTGATTTCTTATATTTTCACTGATGATTTCACTAATGCATCAGATTACCGCCTGGTTCGGCTGGGGCAATGGCATTGGAGCCCTCGCCGGAATCAGCGGCATTCTAACAATCCTCGCCGTTCTAGCCCCGGTTGCCGCAGGGATGTTTCTTTATGGACTAGAGCGTCTCCAGCTCAAAATCATCGGCATTCTAAATCACAGATTTGCCTACTTTTTCGTAAACTACATAACCTTTCCGGGAACATTCGTTCACGAGATGTCTCACTTGTGCTTTGCCGTGATAACAGGTGCCGAAGTTTGCGAAATCAGCATGTTCGAAAGCGACAATGGGCGACTAGGGCATATTGCTTACCGAAATCGCGGCCCCTGTTTCATGAAGCCGATACAGGACACCCTAACATCCGTCGCTCCAACAATAGTTGGACTAGCCATAGGATATCTCCTTATAAGACATCTCCTTACAGCACACACCTCCATAGGAATAAGCATCCTATTGTGGTATCTGGTAATTTCACTTATCAACCACTCTACCATGAGCGATGTTGACCTTAAAGGCTACTTCTCGGGCGTATGGATTTTCATTTTGCCCCTATTCTTATTGTTCTTTGTGCCAGGATTATTGGCTTAACTTTTTGACCGACACATTCTATTGGCAATTCCAAGCCATCTATGATCTCAAAAAAAACAAGGGGAGACCTATGAAAAAGGTAATCGCAACCAACGAGAATATCAAGAAACTGGTAGAAGACGCCATTAAAGAGCATGGCTTGAACTGCGATTTGTCATACATCGATGTATCCAACGTAACGGACATGAGCTTTTTGTTCCAATACAGCCAATTTAACGGCAATATCAACAACTGGGACGTTTCACACGTGACCGAAATGAAGGCGATGTTCCAATACAGTGATTTTAATGGGGATATCAGCAAATGGAATGTTTCCAAAGTGACCGATATGAGGGGAATGTTCTTCCTTTGCGACTTTGACGGCGATATCAGCGGCTGGAACGTCTCCAACGTGACCGACATGAGAGGAATGTTCCTATACAGCCCTTTCAGCGGAGACATCAGCAATTGGAAGGTCTCCCCCAAAGTGAATATTACGATGATGTTTAAAGATTCGGCTCTTGAAGCATTAGGAAAAATTCCCGCCTGGGCCAAAGAATCTGGAACTGAAAACCAGCCATAAAGGATTCAGATGCTCCATTTTTTCAAGAAAACGCCCAAGACATGGATTGACCAGCCGGTCATCGACTACCTGATGGGAATAAATCCCCTATTCGTCATTTATTACACGGTACGACGAGCCGGCAAGGACATTGACCTTGTTTTCCGTGACAAGAACGGCAAATTCATCGCCGACATCTACGACAAAGACGTTCACGCCATTTCCATCAGCTATCAAGGCAGTCCGCGACACTTCATCTACCATGTGGACAAGAGGCTCTCAACAGAAGAATTGCCTTCGCTGAAAGATTTCATCGAGAAGAAAACCAAGGATTATGCAACAAGTCAAAGTTCGCTCACCATCGGTCAACTAAGCGATATCCAGGGAGAATTTAAACGACGCCTAGAAAGCACTCTCGGAATTCAAGGCGTGGAGCTGTTTCCAAAGAACAAACTCGACACCTCCGTTGACAACAACATCCGCATATATTTCAATCAGCTTGACTCAGAACAGCGCGACCGATTTATCCGCTTTCTCAATCGACTAGACAGAAGATGCATCCCAATAGAAATCAATCTCTTCATCAACGAATCTACCGAAGAAGAAATAGGCGCCACCCAGACCGAATTGGACATGCTTGATATTATTAGCCACCATAAAAAAAAATAAAAAACAATTTTTCTCTTGACATTTGACCCCAAAAAAGCGATAAATATACTGATGGCACCTTTTTTCCGCATAAAATGTCTTCTGACGCTTATTTTTTCCACCCTGCTGCTTTCGGGCTGCGGGCTCAGCGACGACACCCGTGAACAACTCAAAACCGCCATCGGCAAGGCGGCAGGTGAAGCCTGGGATTCGACAAAAGCGAAGACGGCAAAGTTGGCCGATGAAATTTCAGCAAAGATTGATAAACACGGCGGGGCGCAGGGCATTTACGACGAAATCACCCAATACGTAGATGGGCTTTTCGAAGATTCGAATGACGGAAGCGACAGCAAAAAGAAATCTGCCCAAAAGTCAAAGCCTAAACAGACAACGCCCAAGACTCTTGTCAAGCGAACCCCCGCTCAGCGGAACTACCACGAGGAAGTTCTGAGCCTCACTACCTTAAAAACGGCTTCCGTAATCATCGACTGCCTGCGGCCCGAACTGGACACCGCCATAAATGTGGTGGTCGCCACCTACCGCGAGGTGTTTGAAGACGACAACTACCGCCCCGTAATCACCAGCGGGAACGACTCCGACAAGCACGGAGAACGCTCCGCCCATTACGCATGCGCCGCCGTGGACATCCGGATCAAGGACATAGAAGATATCGAAATCCGCAAGGCCCTGGCAAAGGCCATTACAGAAGACCTTGACACCCGATACGTGGTTCTCCACGAAGACGTCGGCAAGGCAAACGAGCATCTGCACATTCAACTGAAAGGCGGCACCTACAACAGAAACGAGGTGTGGCAATAGTACAAAGAAATAACCTATTCCACACGCTCTAGGATGACCAGTGCCCGCTCCTGGGTGCTGTTGGGAATAGTGTAGAAGTGCTTGCCCACGAACTTGTAGCCGAAATCTTCGGGGTGAAAGGTCTTGAGTTCGTCGGCCACGGCAGGGCCCTTCATAAAGAACACCCGGCCGCCCACCTTCAAGGAATTGGCGATGCGGGGCAGGGTCTTTTCCATCAGTTCAAAGGCACGGCTGATGACGCCATCTACGGGGATTGTCATGCTGCGGCTGGTGACCTTGTGACCAAAAACGTCGATTCCCTTGAGGCCCATCTTCTCGATGACCATATTCAAGAAATTGATACGGTTGGGCCGGGGTTCACAAAGCGTGAGACGAATCCCCGGATTCACGATTTTCAGAGGAATTCCCGGAAAACCGGCGCCGCTCCCCACGTCGATCATGCGGGCGGGCCACTTGGGCACATAGGCGTTTATAAGCGTGCAGTCGGCGTAATGCCGCTCCACCATGGTCTCGAAAGCGTTTAGGCGGGTCAGGTCCTGGTCGTCGTTGTTGGCCCGCAACAACTGGTGGAACTCCCAAATCTGCTTCAGGGTCTCGGGCTGGAGTTCTACACCGTAATAGTGCAAGAGCTTGTCCAGTCCCTCAATCGAGGGCTTCACCCGCTTACCGTTAAACAGCGGAAAGTCGGTACGGGGCGCCTTCAGGTGGGGCACAAAGTCACGACCTGCGGCAGAAGCGTTGCGGGAGGGTTGCCGCGCCACGCCGGAATCGGACCGTGCAGAAAAAGGCTTCTTGGACCAGTTTGAACTTGCCATATTGAAAAAATAAAAAAACTTAGGCTCTTTTCGGGACAAAAATAAGTCTATACATAGAGGAGGCTTATTTTGTCCAAAGATAGACACGAAAAAGAAGCTGGAGTCCTGCGCTCATCCGTCATTGCGGCGGCATTTTTTGCCCTGGGTGGGGTCGTTCTTGCCGCCCCGCTAGGCGAATCGAAGGTTTTCGACTGGTGGGACAACGGAATCATTACCGCCGAAGAGGCTACCGAAATTCTGGACCTGCTAGAAGAAGGCAACCAGGAGGAGGCCTGCCTCCTTGCACAGACCTACGCCCAAGAGCCCTGCGACGAAACGGCTAGTAGCAAGACCCGCGCAGGCTCCACCCTAGGGAAAATTTCCAGCGGCAAGAAGTCCGCGAAAGCCCCGACCCACCCAAGTCTTACACCTCACGGCTACATAGACTGGAAAGGTCGAATCGATTCCACGGGACACCTGGAAAGTCACCGCACAGAACTGCAGGTCCAGTTCTACCGCTACACCCTGAGGCTCGGCTCCCAGGAACTTCTCGCCTACAAGAACCAGGGGAACGAGGCCTACTTCGGGGACGTTTCCACACGGGAACTCCACAGCCAGATTCCGCTGGACACCCTCTGGGGAACGGCCCTCCTCTACCCCTTCGGGAACTTTCATGTGGCGGGCCTTCTGGACACCGCCAAGACGACACAGTTCCGGCTGGGATACGGCAGGCGGGGCATCGCCAGCGTCGAAGCATTTTACTGGCACAGTTTTGGCAACATTCAGCAAACCTCCGACAGCCTACAAGCCCACACCCACTCCCTCGGAATGCAGACGAAATTTCCCTTCGGGCAGGTGGCCGCCTGGTGGCAACACGGGCAGGAATTCCCGCTTATTAAGGTGCAGCTGCACGGCAGCGAGAAGAAGGTGCGCGACGACGCAAACGCCGGAAAAACCGTCAGCAAGGCGGGTCAGAACGGCGCCGGCAACTCAGGTCCGAGCGGTGCCGTCACCTACAACTGGCGGACCACCGCCTATATCCATCGGGAAGAGTTCCCCAGGTACGCCCGCTTGAGCAAGACCATCCAGAAAAGCAGGTTTTGGGGGTCCCAAAACCTGTCCGTCAGGGCACCCGACCTGCTGGACACGAGAGTCTCCGCAAACGGGACCCTTATAGAGCCTCTGGACGCCGACACCATGGCAGTTCGGCTCAAACTTGGGGCAGAATCAGGCCCCGAGTTCTTGCGGTTTTCCGCCAGCGCCACCTGCCGAGACGCGGGCTCCAACTGCAGACAGACGGACTGGAAAGGCGGTCTGAACCTTACCCCCTGGGAACTTTGGGCCCTGGGGGCTTCTGCCCGTGTCCGGCACGACCGACCCGAAGGTTTCTCCCCTCCTCACCTGGAATTTTCCTCAAAATTCATGGATTCTGGACAAAGTTACACGAAATTCACCTTCATCCTTCCCAAGGGTCGCCCCCGTGACGACATGCGCCTGCGTTCGGAATTCCTTATTTCCGGAGAATACCTAGACATTTCCCTTGTTTGCACCTTCAAGGACGTTCACCGCCTGCACCTGACCCCGTTACGGGGTTTTGCCGAGGCAAAAGTGCGTTTTTGAGACTAAAGGCCCTGTTTTTTTTCTCAAAAAACACCTCAAAGGAAATGTTTGCTCATGGTTACACGGGTAAACAGAAAAGTATACAACCTATGGGCTTTATGCCCTGCCAGATTCTATCTTAATGCATACCCAAACACTCCCTTGACGTCCCTAGGCTGCTCCTTTGCCCAGGGACGTCTTTTTGTTGTCATCCCCGCGAAGGCGGGGATCTCATTGTCCTTGATAATTCTAGTTTTGTCTTAATGTTTATCGCCGCCGCCATCGGAGCTGTCGCCTTCTTGCCCTCCATCGTCTTGAACATCGCCCTTGCCTGCGGTGCTCCCTGGGGAGCCTACGCCATGAACGCCCAGCACAAGGTTATCCCGCCGGAACTCCGCAAGGCCTTTATCGTGCCGACCTGCCTGCAGTTCGTGGCCCTGTTCGTGCTGCTCAGCGCAGGGGGAATCCTGCCCGAAATTATCCCCTTCCTCATCACCCGGATTCTCTCCTTCTTCTTTGCGCTGTACGTGACCTTCTATACGGCAACGGTTCTTTTCAGCACCAGCTACAAGGAACGCACCGTCATGGGGAGCTTCGCCGTGGTGAGCGCCGTCTGTTTCTGGATCGTGGCCGTGGGCACCCTGAATTTCTAGCCTTCCATTAGCTATATTCCCTGCCATGGTTCACCCCTCCGCATTTGTGCACCCTTCTGCAAAAGTCCACGAGACCGCTTCTATCGGCCCCTGGTGCATCGTAGATGCCGGAGCCGAAATTGCCGAAGGCGTGGTGCTGGAGGCCCGCGTCCATGTGTACGGCGGCGTTTCCATAGGCAAGAACACCCGCGTCTTTGACGGGGCTATCCTGGGGGCTCCTCCCCAAGACCTGAAATATGCCGGAGAACCCACCCGGCTAGAAATCGGCAAGAACTGTACAATCCGGGAATACTGCACTCTGAACCGGGGTACGGCACAGGGCGGCGGAGTCACCCGCCTTGCAGACAAAGTATTACTCATGACATACTCCCATGTGGGTCATGACTGCCTTATCGACGAAGGGGCGGTAATTTCTAACGGATGCCAGCTGGGCGGCCACGCCAGAATCGGGCGCTATGCCACCCTGGGCGGAAACGTCGGGATGCCCCAGCGGAACCAGGTAGGAGCCTATGCCTTCGTAGGGGCAACCCTGAAAGTTGAAAAGGACGTGCCCCCGGCAAGCAAGGCCTTCGGGACTCCGCTCAAGTGGGGCGGCCTGAACCTGCACGCATTGAAACTCCATAGCGAAGAATTTTCCGAAGAACGCATCGCAGGTCTAGACAAGGCCTTCCGCGCCCTGTACCGCAGCGGAAGACCCATCCAGGATGTCATCGACGAACTCAAGACCTGCGGTGACCCCTTATTCAAGGAATTTTTCGACGAACACTGGGGCGGTTCCCTCATTCGCCCGTAGGATTATCGTGGAACAAAATCCCAAGCACAACTACCAGCGGGACCTGGACTACATCATTCGCCGGCTGGAACGCACCGGCGAAGTGCCGACGCTGTTGTTGCACGCCTGCTGCGCCCCCTGCAGCAGCTACACCATCGAATACCTGTCGCAATATTTCAAGATTACGCTCTTCTACTACAATCCAAACATCGCACCCGACGAGGAATACCGCCACCGGGTGGCCGAAATCAAGCGTTTCGTTTCGGAATTCAAGACAAAGCACCCTGTCACATTAATCGAGGGCGAATACGACCCGAAGAAGTTTTACGATGCCGTCCGTGGGCTGGAAAAAGAACCCGAAGGCGGCAAGCGCTGCCGCAAGTGTTTCGAGCTCCGCCTTGCCGAAGCGGCCCGCCTCGCGCAAAAACTGAACGCCGACTACTTCACCACCACTCTCACCATCAGCCCCATGAAAGACGCCCAGGTGCTGAACAAGGTGGTGCAGGAGCAGTGCGACATCTACGGCATCAAGCGGCTCCCCAGCGATTTTAAGAAAAAGGGCGGATACAAGCGCTCCATAGAACTGTCTGCCGAATACCATCTCTACCGCCAGAACTACTGCGGCTGCGTGTATTCCAAGCGGGAAAGCGGCGAGGGATAGGCGTTACCGGACAATCTTATAACGAGAACGCTTCAGGTCCTTGATGGAGGCCTTATAGTTACCCGTGGCGGCAGTCTTGGCGAAATGCCCAAGACGTTCGGTGCCGTAGCCGGCGGTACGCTTTTCTGTACCCTTGGCGGCAAGTTCCACAGCCTTCTTCATCTGCGCCTGGGCGCCCTCAATTTCGTAATCGGGAACGATACCCACATCCTGGAACTGCTTCCAGTCCTTATCATAGGCATAGAGGGCGGTGACAATGGCAAGTCCCTTCAGATTCTTGGCAAAATCGGGGTATTCATCATCATCTTCAACTTCATCGCCCGTATAGATGACCCACTGGCCAATCTGCTTGCCGTATGTCAGTTTTCCTACGATGGGAGCCTTCTTATTAGAGGCAAGTGCCGAAAGCATCAATTCAGCACAACTGGCCGACAATTCATCGGCAAGCATTACCACATAGCGGTCCTTTGCCGAGCCATCCTTGTCGGTGACGACCACATTCGTATCCAGCTTCTGCACATATTTCGTCTCGCCGTCTTCGACAACAGAATCGGCGTCCGCCTCTATGTCGATGGTGATCGTGTCGCCTTTAGACAGAAATTCCGCCGATGTCGCGTTGCAGTGGTCTGTATCGCCACCGCCATTATTGCGGAGGTCGATAATCACCGACTTCGAGTCCTTGGTCTTTTTAAGGGCCTCGGCAAACTCTTCTCTAGTTCCCCCGGCACCGACGGTCTTCTGGTCAAATTCCCTAATCCTTATGACAGGAATGGAATCTCCCCCTTCCGTCTTTTCGTAATGAATCGCAACAGTCGGCTGCTTGGCCATCGTGACTTTTACCGTAACCGTTGCCGCGTCTTCGCCGCGCATGGCTACCAGCATGGCATCGGAGGTATCCTTTGTCTCATCCATAGTAAGGCTCAACAAGCCCAGGCTAAATTTATCACCCACCCGAACGTCCTGCTCTTTCATCTCATCGCTAACATAAGTGACTTCGCAAGTCACGTCCTCTTCACTTATCTCGGTTATCACATAGTCGATGCCCAGAATGACATATTCTTCTTCGGGTTCCATCAGTTCCGCTATAACCGCCGAGGCAAGGGTCGGGTCATAGTAGTGAGTGAAGGGGTCCTTCAACTTGTCATACATGTAGCAGACATCGTAATACTCCTTGGTGCACTGATCCTCGCCGCTGTTAGCGTTTACAGCATCCTTGGCAGTCCCCTTACCCACATAGTCTTTGACACTGGGGGCGAGATTGTCAATCGTATGGGCGTAGATGTAGCACAAATCCAGCATTTGGTAGTTGATGGACAGTTCCTCCATTACGGGATCCATCGACGAGCTCGACGGGGGGTCGCCTGCATTGGACGAAGAATCGTCCGAAGTGCAAGCCGAAATGACAGCAGCACTAAACAGCGCCAATGAAAGGGAGAACAACTTTTTCATACATAACCCCTGTTGTTAGTAGAAGTCTGTATACAAGATAGCAATAACACCCCAAAAAGCAATCTTTTGGGGCTTGAAATTGAACAATAATGAACTAGAAACTGCCGCCAAGTTTCTCAAGGGAGTTGATAATCACCACGCAGTCCTTGGAGACGTTCTGCATTACAAAGCGCATCATGTCCAAGGGTATGGCCACACAGCCGCCCGTAAAAGGCTTGCGGTCGCCGAACACGTGCAAGAAAATCGCCGAGCCCTTGCCCGGAGTACCCTCGGCGTTGTAACTGATGTTCAGGCAATACTGGTAGTGAATCGGGTAATCGGCGATACGCTCGCTGTTTTCTTTGTCCAGGTCGGGAACATCCTTGAGGCTCACCAATTCGTTATAATGCTTGCCTTCGCGCATGTCGCCAGACCAGTAGGTGTCGCCATCGGCCCTGGTGTATTCAAATGCGGTTCCCGGATTTTCGGAGTTTCCAAAGGCGCGATTGAACCTGAAGGTGCCCACGGGAGTCATGCCGTCGCCTTCCTTTGTCTTGCCTAGGCCATTCTTGCCGATAAAACCGGGAGTGGACATAACCATCTGCCACTTGCCCGACTTGTCCTTGTTGTGCATCGAAACCCATGCGGTAGTGCCTTCGTAAGCGGCCACCACAAAGAGCTGCTTGGCCGTTTTAGCTTCAGGCAACTTCGTGATCCATTCCGGAGACTCGCCGATGGAATTTGCACTCGCGGCCGGGTTCGGCTCTTGCACAACGGCATCGTTAGAAGACGAACTGTCCTCGGAACAGGCGGCAAAAAGGAATGTTGCCGAAAGCAACAAAAACGATATGGAGAAATACTTTTTCATTTCAATTACCTCCGTAAATACATAACCGATGGTTCCAACCCATAATATATTCTCAACAATTAATAACATCAAATATATTGTTTTTATTGAATTAATAGAAATCTGTTATCATTAATTCCAATATGACAACGACCACAAAAAAAGATGGCCGAAAGACCATCTTTTTTCAAATCCAAGATTTGAAGAAGAAAAAAAATCTTCTGTGCTTGGAAAAAGAAGCGAGCAGGACCAGGAGCCGAGCCCCCGTAGCTAAAATGCAAAAAAGATGGCCGAAACCATCTTTTTTTTCAAATCCAAGATTTGAAGAAGAAACGAGCGAGAGCAGGAACCCGGACCGATGGCGTACAACTCGTACGTCGAGAGTCCGGGTGACGAACTATCGCGAAGTTTATTTCTTCAAATATTCATTGATGCCGGCTGCGGCGCGGCGTCCCTCACCCATGGCGAGGATTACGGTTGCAGCACCCAGCACGATGTCACCACCGGCATAAACCTTCTCCATGAAGGTCTTGTTGGCAGCGGCATCTTCGAGAAGGATGTGACCCTTCTTGTCGACGGAGAGTTCCGGCGTGGTGTTGCTGATGAGCGGGTTGCTTCCGTTACCGATAGCAACGAGCACGGTGTCGCATTCGATTTCGAAGCTTGCACCTTCGATCTTGACCGGACGCGGACGGCCCTTTTCATCGGGTTCGCCGAGTTCGTACTTGTCGACGAGCATGCCGCGCACGTGGCCGGCTTCGTCGCCAAGAATCTTGGCCGGGTTCTGCAATACGCAGAATTCGACACCCTCTTCCTGGGCATGGAGAACTTCTTCCTTACGGGCCGGAAGTTCGTTCATGCTGCGGCGGTAAACGATGCGGACCTTTTCGGCACCCAAGCGGAGAGCCATACGGGCAGCGTCCATGGCAACGTTACCACCACCGAGAACGACCACGTTCTTACCGGGCCACATCGGGGTATCGGCATGTTCCTTGTCGTAGGCGCGCATCAAGTTTGCGCGGGTCAGGTATTCGTTAGCGGCGAACACACCCACCAGGTTTTCACCTTCGATGTTCATGAACAGCGGAAGGCCTGCACCGGTACCGACGAACACGGCATCAAAACCGTCCTTTTCAATCAAGTCCTTGAGCTTGCGGGTACGGCCAATCACGAAGTTGGTCTCGAACTTCACGCCCATGGCAGCGAGAGATTCGATTTCGTTATCCACAATCTTCTTGGGCAGACGGAATTCAGGAATACCGTAGCGGACCACGCCCCCCAGCTTGTGGAAAGCTTCGAAGATGGTCACGTCGTGACCTTCGCGGCGCACGTCGGCGGCAACCACCAGGCCGGCAGGACCGGAACCAATCACAGCCACCTTCTTGCCGGTAGCGGGCTTCACGGCCGGCACAGAGGCACCACCGTTGTTGCGTTCGTAGTCGGCAGCAAAGCGTTCCAGGCGGCCGATAGCCACAGCCTGGTTCACGTCCTTGTGCATCTTGCCCATGGTGCAGTTCATCTGGCACTGGCGTTCCTGCGGGCACACACGGCCGCAGATTGCCGGGAGCAAGCTGGTTTCCTTAATCTTCGCGATAGCGGCCTTGAAGTCACCTTCGGCGATCTTCGCGATGAAGGCCGGAATGTCGATGTGCACCGGGCAGCTTTCGACGCAAGGCTGGTTCTTACAAGCGAGGCAGCGGTTAGCTTCCACGATAGCCTGAGCTTCGGTGTAACCCTGGGCCACTTCTTCCATCACACGGGCGCGGTAGCTGGGTTCTAGCTGCGGCATGGGCTGAGCCGGAATGGCAGTCTTGTCCTTGGGCTTGAGCGGCTTCGGAAGGGCATTAATCTTTTCAAGTTCCACCTTGGCGGCGGCGTCCAACTGTTCACGAGTCAAATGTTCAGACATTACTTGCTCTCCTTGGCCTTTGCGTCAGCCATCTTGTCAATGTTGCACTTGTGGCCGTCGTTTGCACCGAAGCGGTGCAAGGCTTCCTGTTCCTGGGGCTTGAAGGCGCCCATGCGCTGGAGCATGTTGTTCCAGTCCACTTCGTGGCCGTCGAATTCCGGGCCGTCAACGCAGACGAACTTGGTCTTGCCGCCGATAGTCACGCGGCAGCCACCGCACATGCCGGTCCCGTCCACCATGATGCTGTTGAGGCTCACGACGGTCTTCACGCCGTAGGGCTTGGTGGTGAGGGCGCAGAACTTCATCATGACCGGAGGACCGATGGCGAGCACCATGTCGGGCTTGCCCTTCGTGTCTTCGCAGAGTTCCTTCAGCGGTTCGGTGACGAGACCCTTGCGGCCGTAGGAGCCGTCGTCGGTCATGAAAATGATTTCGTCGGCGAGGGCGGTCATTTCTTCCTTCATGAGGAAGAGGCTTTCGTTACGGGCGCCCATGATGATGGTGACCTTGTTGCCGGCCTTCTTCATGGCCTGGACAATCGGGTGCATCGGGGCAATACCCACGCCACCGCACACGCAAACCACGTGGCCAAAATTCTCGATGTGGGTCGGGGAACCCAGCGGGCCCACGAGCACCGGGATATCGTCACCGACTTCGAACTTGGAGAGTTCGGTGGTGGTCTTACCGACGGTCTGGAAAATCAGGGTGATGGAGCCTTCAGTCGTGTCGGCATCGGCGATGGTGAGGGGCACGCGTTCGCCGTTGTCCTTGTTCGTCTGGAGGATGATGAACTGGCCGGCCTTACGCTCTTGGGCGATCAGCGGGGCCTCGACGCGGAATTGGAATACCGCAGGAGATAACTGTTTTTTA
>Ga0129306_1001039_pt1 | contig 35838 bp, 41 predicted proteins | sample P827metagenome_FD_94438 | JGI IMG/M metagenome (GOLD analysis project Ga0129306, IMG submission 94438) | Capybara group fecal microbial communities from Wisconsin, USA - P827 metagenome | ecosystem: Host-associated > Mammals > Digestive system > Large intestine > Fecal | place: USA: Wisconsin...
TCCTAAGGGTAGGTTATCCACGTGTTACTGAGCCGTACGCCACGAGCCTAAACTCGTTCGACTTGCATGGCTTAATCGAATCCCAATAGCAGTAACATCTGCCAGGATCAAACAGAATTAATCACATAACAGACATAATAAAAGAGTATTATGAAGTACGCTAAAAATATAGACGAGTATACACTAAATTTGAAACAAATTAATTTGTAACTAATTCACCACATCTACAAAACCAACATCATACTTGAAAAACTCAAGTACTCACTAAAGTATAGCTACATGCGGAAAAGCAGTCATCATTGTCAAAATTGTAAATACAATATAACTTAGACCAACGCCATAAAACACATAGCACATCTATTAGACAGATGAATTTTAGTAACAAAAACAATTAAAAAATATTGCAATAATAATCCATAATAGAAAATACACTATAGAAAATACTTTAATAAAAAAATATCATTAAATATAACTTAGATTAATGTAAAAATTAAAATAAATAAAATTTGTTATAGAAATTTAGAAAATGCTAAAAAAATAGAATACCAAAAAATAATTAATCTAAATTATTAAATAAAGAAGAATTAGCACTTTTCCACCAAGAAATAAGATGAAATAAAATTACTAGTATATAAATGTAACTATATTAATTTAATTAATCTAACTTTTTTCTAATTACTGAAATTATTCTTGTTAAACTTCTATGCATTTTAATTCCATATTGCTCAACAATTTCAAACCCAACTTCTTCAGCCATAGGCTGTAAGTCAACATAATGAGGACTAGCCATACAAAGATATGCATCATCCCTCATATTATCATAAATTGAATAGAAAAATTCTTTAAAAATATCGTTACCTTCAATATCACCGGTAGAAGTAGAAATTCCATAAGGTGGATCAGTAACAACACTAGAAACCTTTTCATACATCTTTAGTTCACGGACATCCAAATTAAATGTCCTATAATCAGTAATGCCATAATATTCCAGATTAATTGCGGTTCCATTCTTCATTTTCCAATAAATATCAGAACCTAAGACCTTGCAACCAATTAGTCCAGCTTCAATCAATATTCCTCCAGTTCCACAAAATGGATCTAACAATAATTGGCCTTCCCTAACCCTTGATAAATTAACCATGCATCGGGCTAATTTCGGACTCATTGATCCTGGATAAAAGAATGGTCTTTTGTGAGGTTTGCTATCTTCAAAATGTTTTTTATTCAATTTAATTTTTTCAAGGGCTACATAAACATCATTTTCAAAAGCAACTAACCTAACCAATGAATCAGGTTCTTTTAATTTAACTTTAATATTATCACATTTCTCCAAAATTAATGAACCCACTTTTCTTTCGGTTGCAACAGTATCAATATCTGATTTAAATCTTTTTACACGGACGGCAAATGTCTTAGTAAGATATTCTTTCCAGTCAATTGATAAAACGTCTTCATTCAAATTTTCAATTGACGATTTTAATATTATCTCATGGACTTCATGAGTATAACCCAGTCTCCTTGTTAAAATTCTATAATATTCATCTATCTTATCTGGAGAAATGTTTTTTAAAATTACCAAACCGTCAGTAACAACTTCAACATCGGTTCTTATTTTTTCACATTGAATGACGGCTTTAAGCTCCGCCTGAGGTAACTGAGGATGTTCCTGAGATTGTATACAAAGCAGTTCCATTAAAATACACCAAATAATTATTTTTTAAATTTATCAAAATGCCTTCTTATAACGGTTTCAGGGGAATCTTCAACTTCATCTGCTTGATTTTGTTTATTTTGATAAGACTTTTCAGCACGGCCATCATCATAAAATTCTTCTTCGCCATCCTGATAGTAATCATTGCCACCATGGAAATAATTATCCCTTACTTCCTCATAATAGCTATTGTCAGAATAGCCATCTGAATGTCCCTCATATCTTATTTGATTGTTAGAATCATCCATAGCACGGTTCAAATTATAATCTAATTCATCACCATAAGGTTCATATTCATATTTGTTATAGTTATCTTCTTTTTGAAAACTAAACTCTTCAGGATAATATTCATATTCCCTTCTAGGATAATTGTTTTTTTCATGGCCTATAGGAGTTATAGGTGCATATTCATCATCATAATAATCATCTTCAAAATAATTGTCATTACCTAAACCTTCAGAATAGCCTCTATCATTATAAGGCCTGTTAACATAACCTCTAGGAGGTTGTTGAACACTTCTAACTCCCATCATATTTGAAAAGATAATATCTTCAGCTTCAGAAGGATTAGGAATATATTCAAGTTTTATTTGGTTATTGTCATAAGCGCTGAAAGCTGAAACTGTTCCAATGTTGAATAATTTTGCAATAATACTTTGAGAAGTATTAATATCTTGAATTGTTGTATAAGGCATATAATTCTTTTTGGTGGACAATATCCCTGATTTGATTATGATTCTTGTATCAGTCAGAGTATATTCAACTGAAAACCACTTAATAATTTGCCATATTATATATAAAATAATAATTAATATAACAACGAAAAATGCTATAGCAGTATATCTTGTCAAAGGCAATTGGATACGTGAAATAAGATAAACCTGCAAATCACCAACGAATTCTATCACTTTTGGTGAAACGATGAAAGCAATAGCTAATAAAACAACACCATAAATAGCTTTTTTACAACCAAAAATCATACTTGGTTTTGTTTTATAAAGAACTCTTTCATTAGTTCTTTCATCATTTTTAAATAACATAATTATATTATTAGAATTACTTTTAAATAAAGTTTTATAAAAAAAGTGTTAAAAATAAGCCTCAGCTCGCCCATCATTCATCACATATCAGAGCTCATAGGGTTCATCATTGGCTTATTAATGCAAACAAGAGTCAATATATGTTTAACCAAACATTACTCCTGCTTCTGTGTTGAATATTTCTTCTTCTTTAGTTTTACTCATGACTTTATCAATTGCATCCATAAAGTCTGCAACAGTGATTTTGTCACGTTTTTCACGGATAGCAAACATACCTGCTTCAGTACATACTGCTTTTAAATCCGCTCCGGAAAGGCCATCAGTCAACTCGCTTAGCAAATCAACATCTGCTTCCTCATCTAAAGACATGTTTTTAGTGTGAATTTTAAGAATTTCTTTTCTTCCATCAATATTTGGAAGTGGAACTTCAATAAATCTGTCAAATCTACCTGGACGCAACAATGCAGGATCCAAAATATCCGGCCTATTGGTTGCTCCAATAATACCTATGTCTCCTCTGGATTCAAATCCATCAAGTTCTGCAAGCAATTGCATCAATGTTCTTTGAACTTCTCTATCACCACTGGTTGAACTTTTAAGCCTTTTGGCAGCAACGGCATCCAATTCATCAATGAAAATAATTGCAGGTGCCTTTTCTTTTGCAAGTTCGAATACTTCACGAACAAGCCTTGCACCTTCACCGATGTATTTTTTAACAAACTCTGAAGCTACAATTTTAATAAATGTAGCATTAGTTTCATTAGCCACCGCTTTTGCAAGTAAAGTTTTTCCGGTTCCAGGAGGACCATATAACAATATTCCTTTAGGCGGTTCGATACCTACCTTCTCAAATAATTCAGGTTCTGTTAAAGGCAATTCAACAGTCTCTTTAACTTCAATGATTTGTTCTTCCAAACCACCGATTTTATCATAAGTAATGTCCGGTTTTGTTTCAATTTCCATTCCAGATACGTTTGCATCTTTTTCGGAAGGTAAAATTTCAACTATACCAAAAGTTTGCTGATTGAGTGCAACCCTTGAACCAGGCACTAATAATTTTTCATCTAAGAATTTTGAGTAATTAACAAGAAAACTAGGTCCAGTACTACTTTTAACAGTCATTCTATTATCATCTAAAACTTCAGTAATTGTAGCTAATACTAAAGGAGGAGACCTAAATCTGTCTACTTCAGAACGTAGAGATTTGGTTTCTCTTTCTAATCTAATTTTTTCATTCTCAATTAGTACTTTATCCTTTTCTAATTTCCTAACTTTCCACATCAAGTTACTTTTAGCTTTGGATTTTTCTTCTCTTAAAGAATCTATTTCCTCTTGTAGAGATTCTATCTTTTCAATCAAAATTTCTTTTGAAGAATTTTCCAAATCATCAAAATCATTCATGTGAATCATCTCCAGTTAGTTATTATAAATTTCATATACATGTTACTTTAATAACAATTTGTAATTTTAAAGTATTTAAAGGTATTCATTTTACTGCACACTAACAATTATTAATAAGGAATTTTATATAATATAACTAAGTAAAGATAGGAAACTGATTAATATGGAATGCGAAATTTGTGGTAAACCAGTACCGGAACATAATCCAATAAGAGCAAAAATTGAAGGATCAGTTATGGTTGTTTGTAAAGAATGCTCAAAACTCGGTAAAATTCAAAAAGCACCACCAAGACCAAAATATGTGCAGCAAAAAAACAAACAACAAAAAAATACAAAAAACAGAAATTATTCCAGAAGAGAAGAACCTTCTGAAGAATTGATTGAAGATTTTAGCCAGGAAGTAAGAAAAGCAAGAGAATCTAAAGACTGGTCTAGAGAAGATTTAGGTCGTAAAATAAATGAAAGAGTTTCAGTAATTACCAGAATTGAAACCGGAAAAATGACACCAGATATAAAACTAACAAAGAAATTAGAAAAAGCATTGAATATTAAACTACTTGAAGAAGTGAACAATGTAGATTTAAATCAATTTATTAACAGTTCATCTGGTGAGAGAACCTTAGGAAACATTATGAAAATCAAAAGGAAATAGCTATTTTCTAATATAGCTATTTAATTTTTCATTTTTAATATGCCTATCTTTCCCAATGATTTTATAATCAATCATTCCCTCATTTTTAGCTTTATGTGAATGATATCCTGGAAAATCATTAGTATTTTCTAATAAATTTTGAAGTTTCTTATAACCATCATACTCATCGCTCACGACAACAACATGAGCGGGAGGATGAATTTTTTTAACTTGCATAATACTTAAAGTAGTATCTTCTTTTACAAAAAAAGCGGTTGCAACATTAGATTTAGTTTTAAGTTTAGAATTTAAGATACTTTCAACCAAAGAATCAGCGAAATTTGAATCTATGACTTTAGGTTTAGAAACTAAATTTAAATTAGCGTGCTTTTCCATGTCTGAAATTGCACTAAGTAATTTTGAGTTGTTTTCTCCTCTAACTAGAATTAATGCCATTTTAATCACTATCTAAAAAAATAAAAGAAGGTGAAAAAATCACCTATTTTGGAAAGATTTCAATAATCTGCTTCTGAATACAACAAGCAATATTAAAATAATTCCTACTGCAGTTTGAATACTACCTAAAATATTTAAAATATTACCATCGACTGGTAAATCCCAAGGAGGAGATGACCTATCACCCGGCAAGGCATTATAATAAACACCAACTGCTTTAGACCCTTGTTTTACATTAATATCTTTAGGTTCAACATGGTCAACACCCATCAGAATACCATTATCAATACCTCTATTGATAGCGCTAGCAATAGCGGATGCATCATAACCATATTTGGAAACTGCTGCTTCAACAATTTCTTTTGTTGTCGAAGCTAAACCGGATTTATCACTTCCATAAACCGAAACACTTACCGAGTTCGGACTTACCGTCAATGCACTGCCTAATGCTTCATATGCATAAACAATTCTTAAACTTCCACCACAAACTGGGCAAGTATCATAACCTTCAGCAGTAGGATATCCAACACCCCATCCACAGTCATCACAGACTTTAGAGTATTCTTCATTCATAGGATATCCGGTTTCATTCATATCTTTAGGAGTGAACATGTCCCCAGTAGAAATTCCGGAAACAAGATTGACTCCACCTCCACCGTACTTTTCTCCAGAGTCATTAGCAACTTCACCCATAGCCTCTGAAAGAATAGTGGTTGCAGGATAACCATCACGAATCATTTTTCCAATATTAATAGCTGTTTCTTTTCTTACGGTATCTGCAGTACCATATAATGGGTTTCCATCAGTGTTTCTTAAGTGAATGATTGCTCCTTTTTGACCTGGCGGTAAAGTAGCTACACCACTGTTATAAGGAGTTACTTTAATTTCATCAGTAGCCTCATCTACAGTAATAACATATGCATCAAAAGATCCTCCAATAGCAGCACCTATACTTGGACCACCAACAACAAGACGAGCACCTTTATAACTTGATGCAATGGAAGCAGCTGAAGCTGCAGAAGCGTTATTCTCTAAACTAGCAACAGCAGCAACAATGGAATCCAACCTAGTATCAGAACTACCAGTACCCCCAGAGAGCACTACAAATTGATTTTCTTTAGACATTAAAAATGTTGATTGGAACATGTTGTCTGCAAAAGACATACTTCCAGCTGCAGCACCATTAGGATCTTGACCTGTAGGGTCTGTAATGATAATAATGTTACAAGTAGCGGCAACACTACTCATGGATAATAAAAATATTAACAAAAATATAATTGAAATTTTAAATTTACTTAAATCCATTCATTAACCCCACGTACTATTTTCTAATTCAACAGAAGAAAAGTCTTCTATAACTGTAACTGTAACAACTCCAGTATTTTTATCTACTTGAACATCCGCAGCAGTAATTGGCATTATAGATGTACCTGGAACCGTTGACTGTTTTGCAAATTCCTGAGCCGTTTGAATGGCATCCTGTAGTGAAACTTCTCTTTTAGAAGTCTTTAAAATATCACCATAAATTACACTACCGTCCCTGAAACCTGCTTGCATAACATTTGACCTGATGGTATCTGTAGGAACTATATCATTACCTTTAACGATAATTCCTGAAATCGGAACACCATCACTCATTTCATCAGAAGATGCATAAGCCACATAAGTAATTAAACGACCACAAACAATCAACATGAACGCGAGTAATAAAATAATTAATGTGTCTCTTCTAATCTTTATAAACATGTTTATATCCTCTTAAGTACATATTCTCATTAAAGAATAAATTATACATTTATTATATTAAGTTGATATGATATTTAAATTTATATTATGTCTTGTAAAAGTGACTCGGCAGGATCCATTCCTTGAGCACCAATTAATAAAATAATGTCTTTTTTATCAGCTTTTTTATAAATATCACTTAAACATTCCTTTAAACTATCATAATGAACAAAACCAATATTGTTCTCGTTTAATGTTTTGAAAAACACTTCACGCTCTTCATCCTCAACAAAGTTTAAATCATTTACCACATCATTACTTGACGATAAAATCAATTCCATACTATCATCCATTGATTCAACAAGAGCTTCAACATTCAATTGGTTAATCTCCACGCCTCTGGAACCCCTTATGGCGCATACAACATATAAAGTTTGATTTTCGCCAAGCAATTTCCTTGTCTCAGAAATTGTTGCCTTAATTCCATCAGGATTATGTGCAAAATCATCCATTATCAAAGGTTCATCGTTTAATTTTGTAAATCGCCTATTTAAAGGTTTATAGGATTTAACACTTTCAGCAATCATGTTTATATCCAATCCTAAAGAGATTACTGCCCCAATAGCTGATAAAATATTTTGAATAAAATGATTGCTTGTAAACGGCAATTCCTCATTTGTTAGAACCACATTATCATTATAAATAATTGCCTCACCATTATAATAAACAGAATTCTCTTCTTCGATTTTAGACATTGCTGTGTAAAATGGGTTTTCAACATCCAATTTCATTACCAAATCATCATCATGATTAAGTACACAGATTCCATTGCCAATAGCTTTAGGAACCGCAGAAATTTCATCAAAGACTTCTTCAATTGAGTTTACAAGACCAATATGGTCCATTGCTATGTTTGTAATAACACCTACTTTAGGATTAACTGCTTCGCTCATTAGTGCTGCATGATTTTTCATGAGATTTCCAAGCCATCCTTGAACTTCAGACACTTCGATTACCAAATAATCCGGTTGCCCGTTATCTTTTACTTCATCAAAAATTAATTTTGAAACCATCGGATCGATTAAAGTATTAAATTCTGATTCGCTATCAGTATTTGTGAATGTATGAAAACCTAAAGTTTTTAGAATATGATAAATTAAATGTGAAGTAGTAGATTTCCCATTGGTTCCAGTAATCACTATGCTTGTGGAATCAGGAGAATATTTTTTTACCGTATGTGAAAGTGCAAAAGCATTTGCTAGTTCAATATTATCCGTAATGATTAATGGGAAGTTTAATTTTTCGGCCATTTCAATTGCGCCATCTTTAGGAGTTTGAGTAATTAAACAAGCAATATTTTTATTAAATGCCATTTGGATTCCAGTATCATTAATCCAATGCCTTATTACAATATCTCCAGTATGTGAATCATTTAAGAAAGTAAACTTTCCGGTAAATCCATCAATAGAAAAAAAATCATCATTTCCTACTAGTTTTCCATTAATAGATTCTGCCAAATCTTGAATTTTAATATTATCACCCCAAAAAAATAAAAATTAGAAGATAAACATCTTAGCAAGAATACCAATAATACATAATAACGCTGTAAAACCCCAATAACTAAATACAATTTTAATTTCAGACATTCCATAATGATTCAAAGTATGATGTAGAGGTTCTACAGGCAATTTAATAATATGGGCTCTGTGGAGTAAACTAACAACGACTGAAATAATTGGAACACCCAATGCAAGAACACCAAAGTAAGGAATATCCGCTATAATTACAGCAGCCGCATATCCAGTACCCAATACAAACGAACCTGTGTCTCCCATAAATATTGAGGCAGGATGTTTGTTAAATACTAAAAATCCTAAACATAATCCTGTAAGAATCAAAAATGGCGGGATAATAGTTGCTGGACCAAATAAATAACCATATGCACAGCATGCAATAGAAGCAATTCCAACAATACCTGCTGCAAGACCATCCATTCCATCAATTAAGTTAACAGAATTAATACAACCAAGAACAGCGATTATAACAACAGGAATAGCCAAAATACCTAATTGGAAACCGCCTAAAGTTGCACCAACACCAGTCAAACCCAAGAATAATCCTAAAACAATTTGACAGATAATCTTTTCTAGTTCTTCAGGTTCTGTTTTAATTGGAACTTCACCAATAACTTCAACTTTACCTTCTTTTAACAAATCATCAACTTCTGCTTTAGCTTTTGGAGTAGCTACACGAACCTCTTCTCCAGGTTCAACATCCAATCTTCCTAAAGCAATGACTTCATCTGAAGTATTTACAACTATCTTTTGAACTTCTTTAACTTTAAGCCCTATTAAATCATCGACTAAACCTACAATTCCACCTGCAAGCATTATGAAAGATAAAATTAAAATAGGAGTATTCTGATAATACAAAGCTATAATTAGAGAAATAGTAAATAGAAATGCAATGCCCCCCATTGTAGGAGTACCACTTTTATGTCTATGTTCACTAACTATAGGATTGTCAGCAATCCTTGCTCTAATCAATATTCTTTTAACATACCAAGTAAAGAATATTGTAGCACACAATGTTATCAAAAAAAGAATTAACATATCTGTATTATTCATCTTACCACACAATAAATCTTTAAACTATTAAATTATCTATTGGTAATAGTATATAATTATAACTTATAACACACACTTAAGTTAATTTTTCAACTAAATTTTCAAGTTCTTCTTTAGAATTAGCCCTTGCTGTTACTCTTTGATATCCTTCAGGACCATGAACAACAAAATCATTTTCTTCAAAAGATTTTACAGGCTCTTTTGGAGACGGTCCTTCATAATTACCTACTGGAATTTCAGTAGAATAATTATATTGCAATTTATCTGAAATATTCGCTAATGAGAATTCCCCAATTGCCATATTAACTAATTCACATAAAGAGTTTACACCACAAGTGGCAGTTGTTAAATATCTAGTACCATTAGGCCTTGTATTTACTTCAATAGCGTATAATTGATTTTCATCTTTAGAAAACATGAAATCCATTTCAAAAATACCGTCAGAATCAAGATTTTTAGCAACTTTATAAGCTGTGTGTTGTACAAGATTATTATCCAAACCCTCAACCATACAAGGTCCTGTTTTAACTTTATTTAATGGATGAGTTCCTTCTAAAGTTGTTTCACCTTTATAAATTGGAGGCAATGCAACATATTCTCCATTAAAACCCAATACTTCAATAGATATTTCAGATCCTTCAACAAATTTTTCACATAACGCTTGATTAAACTCTTTAAAGTATTCTTGAACATCTTCAATTGATTTTGCTATTTTAATATCCTTTCCACCTTGTCCTTCACCCTGCTTTAAAACCACAGGAAATTCCAAAGCCAAATCCTCAGGACTAGTTAATATTTGAAAATCAGGAGTCGCAACACCGATTTCTTCGTAAAATTCTTTTGTATTAATCTTATTTGAAGTAAGCTCAACAGCCCTTACACCAGCGGCAACGACCGGAATATTATATTCTTTTTCAACTTCTTCTTTCATATGAGCCACATCAATTAATGGAGGGTCAATTCCAATTAATGGTACAATAGCATCAACATTTTGCATTAATGCAACTTGTTTTGGACCATCCATTCCGCGAGGAACAATAAACACTTGATCTGGCAAATCTAAATTAATAGCTTCTTCATTTGATTCAGTAAGAACGCTTTCAATACCTTTTCCTTTTACATACCAATCAATATCATCATATAATCTTGAACCAATAAATAAAATTTTCATAATATAATTCCTTTTAATATATTTACAAAGTCATTTGCTGCTTTTTCAACTTTCTGTGTTGGAGCATTAGCATAATCCATGGATTCAGGTTCTATTCCAACAAATATTATCTTCATATCATTTCCCTGTTCTAGAAATCTAACAAAAAAAGATAATGACATGGAATGAGTTGAAATTCCTATATTTGCAAAATCATATTTATTTACAATTTTCATATCACCAGGTTCACAATCCATCAAACATGCATCCACAATGATTAAATGAGAAGGATTTTCTTTTCTAATTTTACCTGTGAAATTTTCAGGAACAGTTTGAGAATCAATGAATAATAATTTTTTCTTATTTTCAATGCCTTCCTCTTTTAATTTCTTAATTATATAAGGTCCTACGCCATCATCACATTTAAGCTCATTGCCAACACCTAATACAATTAACTTTTCATAACCTTCTAAAAAGTTACTTAATTGAGATTCAAAAGTCATTTTTCACCTCACAATATTTGCTTCAATACTCTCAATCCCATTTCCCATAATATATTTTAGTTTAACATTTATAAAATCATTGCTTTTTACTATTTGTTCCGGCAAGGGAATTAATAAAGGAGGATTTAACATGGGTGTCGGACCACAAATAATATTATCATTTAATTTTGTGAATGTTGTAATCTTTAATCCGTTGATAATCCCATCTCTTTTAGCTTTAATGGAAATTGTAGCTTCAAATTCCGAATCGATTTCATCTAAAAAATCAAATTGAGAATAAATTACAGAATCTGAAAAAACTTCATAATTAACGTTTTCATCCCAATGAATATACTCTCGTTCCATATTAACAAGTTCACAGGAATTAATAATCCCTTTAGGTATAATTAAACCATCCTCTTTAAGAAATTGCTTTGCATGACTTAAAACTGGAACCTGCTCCTCATCTATTAAAGCAGTATCCATCATTTCACAGACAATCAAATCAGCTTTTTTTGTAAAGTTATATTCTAAAACATCACTGTTAATTACTTCAATATTGTCAAAATTAACTAAATTTTCCTTTGCGCAATTATATGCGCTATTGTCTATTTCAATAGAAATTACATCATCAAAATAAGAACTTAAAAAATAAGATAAAATTCCACTACCACATCCCAAATCATAAGCTAATGTGGTGTTGCCATCATATTCATTAATAGCTTCAAAAAAACAAGACAAACGATTCTTATCATTTAATAAATCTAAATGATATTTTGTAGTTTTAAATTTCATGAAAAAAATAAAGATAGAAGAATTAATGATGGTGGTGTCCATGGTCATGTGAGTGACCAGGTTCATTAAAATCTTCTCCATTAGCAGTACTTGTAAGTTTTACGTGTTCAACACCTTTAAGTCTCATGATTCTTTCTGTTAAATCACGAATTTCCGCAATATCCCCATTTACAACAACGATTTCCATACAATATTTATCAGTCATGTGAATATGCATACTTGTATTAATTTCATTTCTAAAACTGTGTTGAATTTCAGCTAGATTTTCCATAACTCCAGTATAATGATGATCATAGATGATTGTAACAATTCCAATTCTTTGACCTTCCATAGAGTTCATCCATTGATATCTTACAATATAATCTTGAAGAGCATCACGAATTCCTTTTGAACGTGACTGATAACCTCTTTCTTTTAATACTTCATCAAAGTCAGCTAATAATTTTTTAGGTAATGACATACTTATTCTCATCATAAAAAACACACCTAAATATAAATTTTATTAATTAATATTATGCTATTTAAATTATATAAATATTATGATTAAATTGAAAAATAATATTACTTCCAAACATAAAAAATGTAAAAAAAATATTATTCAACGAGGAAATAATATTCTCCATCTTCTTTATTAATGGATTTTAGAAGCCCCTTATTCTGTAGAGACAATATAATATGGTACATTCTAAAATTAGTAAGTTTTAAATCCCCATATAATAAATGACCTTCTAAAGTATATTTTGATATTAAATTCTTTTCATCAACCAATTCTTGAATTAATTTGTATGATTCTTTTTCTTTCCTACTTAACTCTAACTCTTCAACATCCTTTTTAGAATTAACTGTATTAACCTCTTTTTCATGCTGTGATAAACTAACCTTATTATCTTTGAAAATAACCAAGTCTTTATCAGCCAGCTCTTCTAAGATTTGAACCAAATCATATTCATGAAAACCTAAATCCTTTCTTAAAACATTTACAGGAATACCCTCAGAATATTCCATATCAAATATTTTAATCTGATTTAAGACAACTTCTTCATTTTTAGTAATTGTAATCATATAATCATTCAAAAATTTATAATAATTATTATGAATTTAATATTACTTAACATTTATGATAACTGCAACTCATTTTGCAATGCTTTAGCTTCTTGTCTGTTTTTTTCCGCATTTTCTTCCGGAGTCAAATTTGAAGGCCTTGTGAAAAACAAATCAATGTCATCAACTACCTGACAAACAGACATGTGGACCAATTCTTTTAATGCGAGGCTTTTTTGAACACGATTCAATGATTCATCACCATAAATTCTATCATAATCCTTTTTATAATCGTTACGTATTTTTAAAGGATCCAAATCATTTTTAAGTTGGTTTTCATCATATTCCTCAGTCAGCATTAAAAAGTTAATCAATTCATCTTTTTCTTCTGTGAAATCCCGCTCTTCATCTCCAATCACATTGTAGAAATAATCCCTTACAGATTGGAAAACGTCCCTTGAAACATTACCATTAATAATATTGTCCATAAATAGTTCAAAAGTATTTGAAATGTAATATTTTCCGTTTTCTTCTTTTGTTTGAAAAACTAGTTCATTTTCAATATTTGCAACATACTGGATTATTACAATATCTTTTGCTTTTTGAAATGATTTAATATTGAATTTAGAGTCTTTTAATTTATAATCTGAATTAATTTTTAAGGCATTATCAACATTTTCAATGTCCTGTTTTGAAATCTCCATAAAGCTATCAGTCATAATAACTCCCCCATAACTTGTTTTGATTTCAATTTTTAAGTAATTTTTGTTGAAAAATTTTTATTAATAATAAAATTTATAATAAAAACATGGACCCCGAAGACATATTAGTAGAACTAAAAGAGTTATCTCCACAAAAAGAAATAACAAAAAAGGAGTTAATGGAGATACTTAAAAAATATGCTAGGACAATTTCAGTATATGACTTAATGATGGCATCAGCACGCATGAGAAAAGATGGGGAGTTCGTCCATGCAAATTACCGTGAAAAATACTTAGAAATATATATAAAATACTTTTTAATGCGTATGAAAGAAGTCCTAGAAAATAATGACTATTCAAATTCAGCTATCGACAGGCAGGCTTTTGATGAATCATTTCCAATGCTTGAGAGAACTTTTGAAAAGGAAAAAGAAGAAACATTCGGGAGCCAAGATGATAAGTTCACATTAATTTATGTGATTACTGCATTATACACAACTTTCGTATTAGAAGAACCTATCCATCCTGTTGGAAGCGAGTTTCCTGGAAGTTTGAAAGTTGAAAAAAGAAATGGGGAGTTTTTATGCCCAGTTAAAGACAATCAAAAAGACAATACTGATGCAATATGCCATTTATGTCTTGCTGAGCAAACACCAGATATATAGGAGTTAAACAATGAATATTTGTCTTTACGGTTCTGGAAGCAGGAACATTGATAAGATTTATACAGATGCTGCATATGAACTTGGTTGCGAAATGGCTAAAAACGGACACACATTAGTTTTTGGTGGGGGAGACACCGGAATGATGGGTGCATGTGCTAAAGGAGTTCATGACAATAATGGAAAAAGCATAGGCATTGCTCCTGAATGGATTGGGGAGTTTGAACCATTATGTAAAGACTGCTCTAAATTTATTCATGTTGATTCAATGGATGAGAGGAAAAATGAATTTGTTAAAAATTCTGATGCTTTTATAATCTCCCCTGGAGGAATAGGAACCCTAGATGAATTTTTTGAAATAATTACTCTTAAAAAATTAAAACAACATGACAAAAAGATTATTGTATTTAACATTGACCATTTTTTCGATAAAATGTTTGAAATGATTGATGAAATGGCTGAAAAAGGATTTTTATACAAACAAACTGAAATTTTTAAAAAAACCAAATCGATTGATGAAATTTTTAAATATTTAGAGGGATAAAAATGGAAAAAATTGCAGATTATGAAAAACCTCCAAGAACAACATTGAAAAGAAGTTTAATAATATTTATTGGAAATTTTTTAGGAATATATTTAATTAGTTTTTTAGGCTTAGGAGTAAAAGTAAGCTATTTTGATGACATATTTTTCTTTGTTATTTTTTTAAGTATAATAAATTCAATTTTATGGCCACTATTAACTAAAATATTAATGCCATTTTTAGTTTTAACATTTGGAGTCGGTTCACTTATTTTAAATGGATTACTGCTTGAATTTTTTGGACCTATATTCGATATTTACGTAGACGGTATGGGAATAATTCTTGTACCATTAGCAATGGCATTTTTAACAACTTTGCTTTCTGCATTAGTTACCATAGAAGATGAAGGCTCATACTATAGGTCTGTTTATAGGGATGCTGAAAAGAAAAGAAAAGGAGAAGTTAAAGATTATCCTGGTTTAATAATTATTGAAATCGATGGGCTTGCCTATGATGTTTTATGCGAAGCTGTTGATAAAGATTTAATGCCGACCGTTAAGAATATGATAGATACTGAAAGCCATATATTAAGAGAATGGGAAACCGATTTATCATCACAAACCGGAGCAAGCCAGGCAGGAATTTTACATGGAAATAACGAGAACATAACTGCATTTAGATGGATTGAAAAAGAAAACAATAACCAGATGATGCAATGTTCCGGACCGCTTAAGGTTAAAGAGCTAGAAGAAAGAATCTCCAACGGAGATGGACTATTAGTTGATAATGGTGCAAGCAGATCAAACTTGTTTTCAGGAGATACTGATAACGTAATCTTTACAATGAGTAAAATTTTGAACATAAGAAAATTATACAATAAGGCATGGTTTTCTGTATTTTCAAATCCGAGCAATTTTGCACGTATAGTTTCACTATTCTTGGCAGAGATGATTCTTGAAATCTACTCTCAAATAAAGCACAAAGTTAAAAATATTCAACCTAGAATCAAACGTGGAATCATTTACATACCTACAAGGGCAGGAACCAATGTTTTTATGAGAGAAATTAACACTTCAACATTAATTGGGGATATGATGGTTGGAGACATTAATGTTGCATATTCCACTTATTTAGGATATGATGAAATAGCTCATCACTCAGGAGTTCGTGATGAAGACTCATGGTATGCCCTTAAAGGAATGGATAAACAGATAAAACGTTTAATCAATGCCACCAAATACACTCCGAGGGACTACCAATTTGTAATTCAATCAGACCATGGTCAAACTAACGGAGCTACATTTAAACAAAGACATGGAGAATCCTTTGAAGACTTTATTAAATCATTACTTCCTCAAGACATGACAATGTTTGCAAAAATGTCTTCAAACGAAGACCACTATACTGAGGCATTCGTTCCATTTTCCAAACAAATTGATGAATTAAAAAACAGAACTAAAGAAGAGGAAGAGCAAGAATTAAGTGATTCTGAAGTTATTGTGCTTGCATCAGGTAATCTTGCAATGATTTATTTAACCCAATGGGACCACAGACTAACTTATGAAGAACTAAACGAATTATTCCCAGAGTTAATTTCTGGAATTTTAAAAAATGAATACATAGGATTCCTTGTCGTCAGATCTAGTGAAAAAGGAGATTTGGCTATTGGAAAAGAAGGAATTTATTACATAGATAGTGGTGAAATAGAAGGTAAAAATCCTTTAGAAGGATTTGGAGACAATATTGCAAGACACATAAAAAGAAACAGTTCTTTCAAGTATTCCCCAGATATTCTAGTAAACAGTTTTTATGATGCTGAAAAGGATGAGGTATGCGCTTTTGAAGAGTTAGTCGGAAGCCATGGAGGAGCCGGTGGAAGCCAGTCAAAACCATTTATTTTATATCCATCAAGTTGGGATGTTAGCGATGAGGAGATAATAGGTGCTGAAAACATCTATAAACTATTAAAAGATAATCTCAAGAAACTAAAAGAAAACAAGGGATCTGATGATTAGTGATGAAAAAGCTTTAGAAATAGCTAACAAATTAAAAACAGCCAATATCAACATTAAAAAAACGATTGAAAAAGCAGCTACTGCAGGCTATCTTGGAGAAAAACATTTTTATTGTACTGTTATTGAATACGGAGGATTAACACATACAATCCCTGAAATTTTAGGTGACAGATACAAATCACAACCCCTAGATAACGTATATTATGATATTATTTCTAAGGCTCTTGACTTAGATGGGATTTATATTTCATTAGCATATTGTAATCCAAACTTAAAGATTTCTGATGAGGATTGCGACGAAATAATCGAATATGATGACTATGAACTCGAAGAAGACGATTACTATTATCTAATGCAATATTGCCTAATTTCTGCAGACAAAATCAAAAAATTTAAAATCTATGCGGAAGAGGGTATCAGCGGTCACGACCCCACAGAAGACATTGGGATCATGACAAACATCATTAATGGAGAATATCAAGCTTATTTTGCACTTAGAACAACAGATTTGTGCATGTCAAGCTTTAAAGTAATCCCTTTGAGTGATGATTATCCAAAAGAACACCCACTATCTTTTAAAAATCCAATAAATAAGTTATTAATAGAAATGATTGATAATGCGATTGTTTTAAAATAAGAGAATGGGAAATTATACCCATTCAGTAGAATTAACATTGTTTAATTTATTAAATTCCATTAAGCTGTTGAAAGTTTCATTGAAATCGGTTTTATCATCGATTCCTCTTTTTGCAAAATCGATGATGAATTTAACTCCATCAACTTCAATAAGCTCAAAAGTACCTTTTTCACCTACACTTTCATCAACAAAGTTATATGTATTATTTTCTCCTTCAAATACTGTGTAATTATTTTCTGTATCGTTAGTAATGTAATCTTCTGCATCATGTTCTGTGTAAGCGATTACAGACAAAATTTGATTCGGATTCTTGGATGAATCATATAACACATAAACGCCATCACCCACATCTTCAAAATTATCTGGAGCTTTAAAATCAGTGATCCCCACAGCGGATACAACTCCAACCATTACTAAACTAAACACTAAAAAAATAACGATTTTTTTAAACATGATATTACTTCCCGTTTAAATATAACTATCTAATAGTATATAAAAATAGTTTTTCGATTTGATATCAATTGATTAAGCACTCAATATATGAGTCAAAATACCTCTTAAGTATTTTAACAATAGGCCCAATAATTAATGCTGAAATTATTGTACCCTCACGAACACCTGCAAGATAACCTAAAAATACAACTGATAGAATAGCTGCAATAATAACAAGTGAAGTATCAACAAATGGTTTTACAATTGAAAATTCCTTTTTTATGACTTTTGAAATAGCTACAATAACTCCATCAGCAGGCAAATACACAATTTCGGTTTGAATTTCCAACAATACACCAAAAGCCACAACAACACAGCTAAACAAGAGCAATATCATTTGACTAATATAGTCACTAGGATTTATAAAATTTACAAGCATTAAAGAAAAATCAACAAAAAATGAAAATATTGTTCCTGTGATAAATTGCAAAAATTGCCTTTTTTCAAAATCTTTTTTCAAAAGGATTATCTGAATAAATATAAAAAGGAGAGTGAAAACAAACATTACTTCCCCAACACTGAATTTTGAAATTAAACTACAAACATAAGGTAGACAGATCAATGGAGAAGTTCCTAAATTGGCTTTAATAGATAGGGAAGCGCCTAAAGAGATGATAAATAAAGAAATAAAATATAAAGCATATCTATTAAATTTTTTCAAATTCATGAAAACTAATTTGTTTTTTTAAGAATAAATAATTTAGATAATATTTTCCAAATTTTTACTAACTATATTCTGCATTACAGCAAACAAAATTTGCATCTTAGAAACATCACAAAATAGCTATTTATATAGACTTTTAGTAAGTTATATTATCATTCATTTGGAGATATTGAGAATTTACAATCACAACGAAATCGTGTGATAAGATTAAAAATTATTTTTAAGAGGAGATACAATGATAATAAACTCAAAAGATAAAACAAAACAACATTTTGACAGAACAGCACAAGATTATAACAATTCAGATGATGGAAAATTTGTTGCACCAATGTATGAGATTATACTAGAAGAAATTCAAAAATCACAAAGTGGAAAGATTTTAGATGTTGGATGCGGAAACGGAAATTTGTTTATGCACCTTCCAGATGAAAAATATGAATTATTCGGAATTGATTTTTCAGAAAATATGATTCTTGAAGCAAAACACAACTGTAAAACAAAAGCATCATTTTCAATTGCAGATGCTGAAAAGCTACCCTTTGAAGACAACACATTTGACATAGTTGTTTGTAATGCTTCATTTCACCACTACATTCATCCAAACACAGTTTTAATGGAAATGCATCGTGTTTTAAAAGATGATGGAAAACTGTTGATTGGAGATCCATATGTGCCTAGTGTTGTAAGGCCCATTATAAATGTATTAACAAAGTTTTCAGATAAAGGAGATTATCACTTTTATGGATTAGATGAAATGAAAAAGTTATTTGCAAAAAATGAATTTACACCAGTTTCATCCCTTAAAACCAAAGATCATACTGCTTTTCATATTGCTAAAAAGATATAGGGATTTCGAAAATCAGCACTAACGATAGATATCCGTACTGGAAACTCAATTTTAAAAACTAAATTACATGATGAAATTAGATAAAAACTAAAAAAAAAACAGTTAATTTGAATAAACTTTATTTAATAAAAGACATATATTTCTAACTATGACCATTACAAAAACATTTTCAGCAGTGATTATAGACCATGAAAAACTATCGGATATAAACAAAGTTATATTTAAATATGCTGAATCGGCCAGAGAATCTTCATCCTATATCATTTTTAACGTTAAACCAATTAACCTTACTGACATTACTAATGATTTAACTTTTTTTAAATTAAGCGCCGAAAATGAAAAAAAATTAAATAACAAATTAAAAGAACTAATCGATGAATTGAATAGCTTGAATACCGATTATGGAATAAGAGATGAAGAAACTAAAGAAATATTATCAACTATCAAGGCTGTGGGCGCATGGAATATTAAATTCGACAACATAAAAATTATTCCAAAGGGAACATATGCAAAAATTGATTCACTGAAAAATATAAAAACAGAATTAGGATACAGTATAGGTTATAAACCCCCATTTCGTCCAATTGAATCAAAAGAAATTGAAAATATAAACATAAAAGATGAAATTATTTACATATTCTCTAGAACCAAAGAAAATCAATTAAAATTAAAAGATTCTTTATCTGAAAAGATTATGGAAATTAACCCTGATTTTATTTTAGAATATGAAACTTTCTTGTAACCATAAAAAAAAGAATGATATAGAGAAATTAATCTCTAAATCCTACCTACACCTGCCATAGGCACACCAGTTAATGCTGATGCTTCTAATGTTAGTGCACGTAAGTTTTCTTTTTCAAGTTTTGTAATATGAGTATTTCCAGCCTGTTGAACTAACATACAAGCTTCATCAGTCATTGTGTTAATGTAATTAGCTACATTTTTACCCATTTCTTTATAATCCAGTCTGTGTCTTAAGGATAAATCTTGTGTAGCAATACCTTTTCTACAAGTTCCAGTATAACACATTTGACATACTCTACATCCAATTGAAATTAAAGCGGCTGTTGCAATATATACCGCATCGGCACCAAGTGCTATAACTTTTGCAAGGTCTGCACCTGATCTTACACCCCCTGCCGCAACTAAACTAACTTGATCCCTTAAACCAATTTCTTTTAGTGCTAAATCTGCTTCTACAATTGAAGCAAGAGATGGAATACCGGAGTGTTCCATGATTACTTCAGGACCTGCTCCAGTTCCTCCTTGCATACCATCTACTACGATTATATCTGCTCCTCCTTTTGCTGCGATTTTTACATCGGAAGCAACTTTTCCAGAAGCAAATTTAACCATAATTGGTACTTTCCAATCGGTAATTTCACGTAATTGTGATATTTTCATACTTAAATCTTCAGGACCTACAATATCCATGTGTCTTGCAGGAGAAAGTGCATCGGAACCTTCAGGAATGTTTCTGATTCTGGATACTTCGGCAGTCACTTTTTCACCAAGCAAGTGTCCGCCCATCCCTGATTTTGCTCCTTGACCTATTTTTATCTCAATTGCATCTCCTTTTTTAAGATAATCTGCAGATACTCCAAATCTTCCAGATGCATATTGTGCAATCAATTTATCAGCAAGTTCCCTCTCTTCTGGAAGCATTCCACCTTCACCAGTATTTGTTACAGTTCCAGCCAAAGAGGACCCGACTGCTAAAGCCATTTTTGCCTCTTTTGAAAGAGCCCCAAATGACATTGCTCCAATCATTATTGGAGTGTCAATTTTTAAAGGATTTTCTGCAAATCTATCTCCTAAAACAACATCTGTTCCACAAGGCTCCCTGTATTTGTCAATAGGAGGTCTTGATACCTGTGCAGGAATTACCACCAAATCATCAAAGTCGGGAATCCTTCTAAGTGCACCAGTACTTCGGAGTTTATATGATGCTGTTTGTGATTGTCTTACGATTTCCACAATATCTGGGAATCCCCATCCTTGTCTTGCATCTTCCGGAATTGCATTTACCTCAATAGCCCTATTTGGACACATTTCCAAACAAATCCTACAACCGACACATTTTTCTTGGTTTAATGGATATGGATCACCTTGAATAATTTCATAAACTCCATGAGGGCAATTGTTAAAACATGAAAAACATTTTCCACAGATTTTTTCATCCCTGTCATCACATAAATACCAACAACATCCCGGACGACCGAAATTTTTTTTACATAAATCTGGATTTCTTTCAACTCTATATGGCATGCTTACTCCTCCTAATGACCATAGAATGGTCTTGTACTTTCTGGAACAATTTTTTTAAATTCTGAATAATCATCAATGTCAAAGTCATATTCTGATAATGTTTCTTCAAGATCCAATGTATCTTCAAATGTTAGCTCTTCAAGTTTTGCATTATAACCTAAGCTCTTGATTTCTCCCCTAACATATATCACTCCACGAATAATGGATTCCGCTACATCATCTCCAACATCACCTAATATGATGATACGTCCACCCATCATGAAAATACCTGTCATAAATCCGGAGTTTCCTCCAATGATTATTGTTCCGTTTTTCATGATTTCACCAGTTCTTGAACCTACTGAATCTCTAACGACTACAGTTCCATCATATATTCCCTGACCTGCTCCATCACCTGCGGTTCCTTCAACAATTACTTCACCGCCAGTGATGTTATCTCCTACAAACCAACCGGCATTTCCGTTGATTTTAATTTTAGGTCCATCACACATACATCCTCCAAAGTATCCGACAGAACCATCAAATTCAATTTCCACATCTTCAGTTACACCTGCAGCGAGATAATGTTTAGCATTGGGATTTTTAATGATTATTTTATCATATTCACTTGCAGCTTCCTTTATTTGTGAATTTATTTCACGTGGAGTTAAATTTTCTGCGTCAATTTCAAAAATTTCCATCAAATCACCTAAATTTCATATACCATTACTTCACCTGGAGAAATTTGTTCTACATTGTGTGTGTCTACTACTTCTCTTAAAGATACCTCTTCAGATGCAATTGCAAATACATCATCAGTTTCTGCCATTACACCCGGCCTTAAACCTAACTTGTCTTTTGCTATTCCGATTCCCTGTGGAGTTCCTATAATATATGAGAACGGTCCGTCCATATCCTCTACTGATTGTTCTAGTGCTTCTTCCAGAGTGTAACCAGTATCGAGTTTATCCGCAATGTAGTGAACTAAGCATTCTGTATCATTGAATGTTTCAAAAGTATGGCCTTTTCTTTCTAAAGGGTCACGAACTTTCCAATAGTTTGTGATTTGTCCATTGTGTACAACTGAAATATCACGAACAATGTATGTTTGGAAAGGGTGTGCATGATATCTGTCAACCCCACTTTCTGTTGAAAAACGAGTGTGGCCGATTGCATGTGTTCCTTTAACAGATCTTACATCGTATCTATCTGCAATATCAAGTACAGAACCTACATCTTTTATCATTTCAAAATCATGACTTCCATTAATTACAATTACATCATCAATTGTGTCTACTTTTGTAATTAATGGTTTGAGTTCACAAAATCTTCCTAAAGATATTTTACATTTATAGATGAATGAATCTCCAACGGAAGGAAGGATGGCATCCTGTTTAATTGGAGTAATAAAATTAATTGTATCTTTAACTTTTTCAAGTAATTTATCGCTTTCTTTTACTTGAATTTTTAAAATGTATTCATCTTCTTCAAGACCGGTTCCACCGTAAATTGAGTATCCTGCTGAGTCAGGCCCCCTGTGTTGTAATTGGTGAAGCATATTGGTCATGTCATTTCCAATATTGTGTAATTTTTTATCTTTATAAACGATTCCTGCGATTCCGCACAATTTTAGTCCTCCACATATAATAGTTATAGTCGGAATATGATTTCCGTATTATACTTTAATTAATCAAGTATATAAATGTGTTGGAAAATACCTTCCGATAAGAAAAAATTCTGAAAAAAAGCATTAAAAATAGAAAATTATTAAACAATGTTTAGAAAATTGGATAAAAAAAGTAGAAAAATTGAAGGAATTTAATTTTTGTTAATTAGATAACTAATGAGAGTTATAAAATAAAAAAAGAATAAGAAATAAAAATTATTTCTTAATTGAAGCTATTGCACTTTGTGCACCTTGTTTTACAAAACCACTTTCATCATCAAGTAATTTTTCAAGTGCAGGAATAGCTTTTTCATCACCAATATTACCAAGTGACCATGCAGCTGCACCCCTAACTCTCCAATCTTCATCATCTAAAATTTCAATTAGAGGATCAACAGCAGGTTCACCCATACGGCTTAAAGCAGTAGAAGCTTCTCTTCTAACTAATTTGTTGTTATCTTTTAAAGTTTCAATTAATGCAGGAATAGCCTTTGGATCATTGATTGCCCCAAGTAAGGTTGCTGCATGTAATCTAATATTTTTCTTTCTGCTGGATAATGCATCGATTAATGGATCTAAGGATTCTTCTTTCCTTAATTCTAATTCTCCGATAACATCTTCAACAACGAAGTCATCTTTATCATTTAATAATTCAATTAATTCATCAATACTTCTTTCCATTTTAATCCCTCACTGATTCAACAAGGAAATCTAACCTTATTTATGTAATTAATATATAATTATAACTTTGGTTATATAAAAGTATTTCGATAACATACGAACAAAATTTAATCTAACTTAAATAGAATAACTATCAATATTATAAATGTAAAATGTAGCCAAGGTAAAAATAATGTATAAAATTGCAATAATTAGTGGGGACGGAATAGGCAAGGAAGTGATGAATGCCTGCGAATATTTACTTGATAAATTAGATTTAGAATTTAGTTTCGAATATGGGGAAGCTGGTTTTGAGTGTTTTAACAAAAATGGAACAACTCTTCCTGATGAAACAATAAAAATAGCTAATAAGAGTGATGCAGTATTATTTGGTGCATCCACTTCCACACCGGGCCAACCTAGTCCGATTATAAACTTAAGAAAAGAATTAAATGTTTATGCCAATATAAGACCAATAAAATCTTATAAAGGTGTGAACTGCCTTAGAGATGACATTGATTTTGTAATTGTTAGGGAAAATACAGAAGGATTATACTCTCAAATAGAATACGGTGATGAAAATAAAATGATTGCCGAGAGGATAATCACCAAAAAAGCCTCTGAGAGAATCTCAAAAGCAGCATTCAACTTATGCATTAAAAGAGGCGAAAGTAAAGTAACATGCGTTCACAAAAGCAACGTATTAAAAAAGACAGACGGTGTTTTTAAAGAGAGTTTCTACAATGTTGCCAAACAATACCCGCAAATTGCAACCGAAGATTATTATGTAGATGCAATGGCAATGTATCTAATTACACAACCCCAAAACTTCGATGTTATTGTATCCAGCAACTTATTTGGAGACATACTATCAGATGAAAGTGCAGGACTAGTTGGAGGATTAGGACTTGCACCATCCGGAAATATCGGAGATCATAATGGATTATTTGAACCCGTGCACGGCTCAGCCCCAGACATTGCAGGAAAACATATTGCAAATCCATGTTCCATGATACTATCTGCCTCAATGATGCTTGATTATTTAGGAGAATGGGAAACTGCAAACGATATCAAAAATGCAGTAGAAAAAGTAATTGCAGACTGTAAAATTAGAACTCCCGACCTCGGAGGAGATGCAAGCACAATTGATATTACAAAGGCTATTGTTAAGGAGTTAATTTAATGTTAAACATTACTACTTTTTTAGATGCAAATTCAAAACGTTTAGATAAAAATGTATTATATAATCCAACAACAGGAAACAAATACAATTCAGGAGAAATATTATCAATAGTTTCTCAAATCGGAAGAGATTTAAAAGAAATGGGAGTGAAGAAAGAAGACAGAGTTCTAATATATTTGCATAACTCTGAAGAATATTTATTTTCACTTTTTGCAATATGGAGAATAGGTGCAATAGCCATTCCAACAAACAGAGTGTTTACCGCTTCAGAACTAGAATACATTGTAAGTGATTCAAAAGCAACATTAATGATTACAGATGCCGAAGCTCAAGACATTATTGATATTAACACCTACATTCCACAAAATATTTCTGATTTTAAGAATTCTGACATCCTGGAAGCAGAAGCCACTGATTGGGATGACTTATGTCAGCTCCAATACACATCAGGAACAACCGGCAAACCTAAAGGAGCAATGCTTACACATGGAAATTATTTTACCGCAATCCACAATGAATGTGATGTTTTAACCTTAAAACAGGACGATGTATTTTTAGGTATTTATCCAATGGCACACGTCGGATTATCCTGGGCGATTTCAGCCTTAAGAGCCGCTGCTTATTATATTATGATGGAACAGTTTAATATGGATGAATATTTACAGTTATGTGAAAGTGAAAAAGTTACTGTTTTAAGCGGAATGCCCCCAGTAATTCACTCACTAACAACAATGGATGGCAGAAAACACCTAAAAACTGTTCGCGAGATTATTTCAGGCGGAGGACCACTTCACAAAAAGATATGGAAAGATTTCCACCAAACATACCAAATACCAATTATCAATGCATATGGATTATCTGAAACTATTGTTATTGGAACTGGAACAGTTATCAGACCAGAAGACTACTGGGAAGCTGATCGATTTGAAAGTGTAGGCCATCCTGTTTGTTTTTCCGAAGTTAAGATTGTAGATGAACTTGATTCTTCAATTACATTATCTCAATATAAACAGGGTGAAATTGCACTTAGAGGACCTGCAATTGCTAAAGGATATTGGGGTAACGAAGAAAAAACAAAAGCATCATTTTTAGATGACGGCTGGTTTTTAACAGGAGATGTTGGATACCTTGATGAAGACAATCGTTTATTTATTACAGACCGAAAAAAAGACATGATTGTAATGAGCGGATGGAAAATCTATCCAACAGAAGTAGAAGAAGTATTAATCAAATATCCTGCAGTTAAAGAAATAGCTATTTTTAGTATAAATGACTGCCACCGGGGAGAAATTCCTGTTGCTGCTGTTGTTTGGGAGAAAGAAAACGACAGCGAAGGTTTACTTGAATATGCTCGTGAAAACCTATCCAGATACAAAGTTCCGCGTGAAATTTACGACTTGGATGAGCTTCCAAGAGTAAATGGTTGGAAATTACTTAGAAGAGAATTACGTGAAATGTTTAAAGGTTAAAAAAAAAGTTTTACAGAAAATTAAAATAAAAGAATAACTATGATTATTTAAGAATCATAGTTCCTATGCCTTCAGTAGTGAAGACTTCTAAAAGTAAAGAGTGTTTTTTACGTCCATCAATAATGTGACAAGATTCAACACCATTTTCAATAGCTTGAACACATGTTTCTATTTTAGGAATCATTCCACCAGAGATGATACCCTCTTCGATTAAACCTGGAACTTCATCAACCCTAATTTTTTGAATCAAAGAACTAGGATCATCAGGGTCTCTTAAAACACCAGGAACATCAGTTAAAATAATTAATTTTTCAGCACCCACTGCACTTGCAACTTCACCTGCTGCAGTATCCGCATTCAAATTCAGACTGGTCCCATCATTTGCAATACCTACTGGGGATATTACTGGAATATAATTATTTTCTAAGAACATATCAAGTAAATCAGTATTGACACAATCCACTTCTCCAACAAGACCCAAATCAACAAGTTCCTCATCTATTTTACTTGCTCCTTTTTTATGAGCATATATTAAACTTGAATCTTTTCCAGATAAACTAATAGCCTGACCATCATGCTTAATGAGTTCTGATACAATTTCTGTGGATATCTTACCTACCAAAACCATTTCAATTATTTCCATGGTTTCTTCATCAGTGACTCTTAAACCTTTAATGAATTTTGGTTCTTTTCCCAATTTATCCATTGATCTTGAAATTTCAGGACCTCCACCATGCACAATGAGAGGTTTCATTCCCACATATTTGAGTAAAACAGTATCGCGAGCTGTAGATGACTTTGCTTCATCATCCACCATTGCATGTCCGCCATATTTAATTAAAATTTTTTTACCGTGAAACTTTTTAATGTAAGGTAAAGCTTCAATCAAAACATCTATATCTTTCATTTAATCACTACAATAAATATTTTATTTAATCATTTATAAAATTAAGCATATGAATGATGTTAAAAAATATCTTCTTGAACTTGGTGTAAGCAAAGTCGGCTATGCCAATGTTGACGGACTGGCCAGTGAATTTGTTGACTTGCCAAATGGAATTAGCCTTGTTTTGAAATTACCAAAATATGCAATGCAATTAGTTGAAGATGAAGATTATGAATCCTATTGGAAATGTTTTCACTCACAAATCGACAAATTAACAGAAATTTCACTAAAAGGTGAAGATTATATTAAAAACAAGGGATATAATGCATTTGCCCTGACAATGACTCGCAACGAATGCGACATGGAAAAATTACTGAGCATCCTTCCCTATAAAACAATAGCCACAAAATCAGGGCTTGGTTGGATTGGGCGCTCTGCACTATTTGTAACACCAGAATACGGTTCGGCAGTTGCTCTTGGTGCAATATTAACTGATATGCCACTTGAGTTTGGCAAACCCATTACCGATTCCGAGTGCGACGAATGTGAAAATTGCCAGAAGGCATGCCCTGTTGGTGCAATTAATCCTCAAAAATGGAATGATAGGTTGAATAGAGAAGACATTATTGATATTGAGGTCTGTGGTGAATATATCATAGATCAATATAGGAATGGCTTAGGCTGTACAAAGTGCATGAGCGAATGTAAGCTCACACAAGAGTATTTGAAAAATGGGAAATGAGTAATTAGATACCCATTTCAAATTTAAATCTGTATTCTTGATTTACAATTTCCATACCTTTAAAAGAACCTTTTAAGATATCGGCAACTTTCTGCAAATCACTTGCGGTTATTTCACTGCCGTTTGCGATAGGTGAGAAAAATGTAATCTCATTATCAGTTATTAGGTAGTTTAGAAGTTTTGTGTTTTCTTTTTGGTATTTTTCGACAATTGCTAAGATTTCTTCTTCAATAGCTTTATCTAAATTTGCCATATTATCACCTTTAAATATACTTAATCAAAATAGTATTTAAGCTTTTATACTTGGGTTTCAGTGAGAAAAAAGTTACCATCATCTAACCAATAGAACACCGGTTAAAAAGCTCCAGATAATCAATGTATAGACAGATAATCTCTCAAATATAGGCATGTAAATACTTTTTACATTGAAAAATAGTATCCAAAAAGCTATTAATCCCACAATGCCCAATGCTAATGTGATTTTTTGGAAATTTTCAAATTTATCCATTGATTTTGAAATCAAGACCAATAATATATTTCCGCCCAAAATTGCCATTATCGCACCTAAAGTATGATAGCCAGAAGTTAAAGGATTGCCACCATGAATCAATCCTACAATGATAACACCAAAAGCGGTTATTAACGTAAAAACAGAACAGATGATTTTATTTTTAACAACATTATCTCTAAATTTGTAAAAATAGCTAAAAATAAGTGTTAGACCAATTAAGATAAATGCTGAGTTCATTAACCAAAATAATGGCGAATTTCCATTTGGAATTCCTAACTCCGAAATCGTATGAAAGAGATAAGTATCTATTAAAGAAGCATTGAAAAAAGTCGCAGAAATAGCTTCAGCAATAATATAGTATAAACTACCCAGTATTAAAACAATTCCAGCAACTTTACTTCTCATATTCTAAATTCCAAATTTTTTATTAAAGTATCTCTCTTTTAAATCAAAGTTAAGCCCTTCGATATCTGCACCATCCATAGCTTTTTGCAATATCTTATAACAAGTCTTTTTAGGCACAGTAGTATTTCGAATATTACATATATTCCAAATTCTATCAAATCTTTTCTTTAAACTGCCCATTTCTAATTTTTCTAAGACATTTTTTAAATTGATAATATTTGCTTCATTGATTACATTATATGTAGCATAACTTTGAGCATCTAATGAAATAGGATTTAATCCCAAAATGTATCTTTGCAAATCATAATCTAGGAATGATTCATAATCCCCATCATAAGCATAAACATGCGCTTTTGCAGATAATGCATCGATAAATACTAAAAACTGATTAGCAACTAATGCTCTTGATAAAATCTCATCACAGAAATTTAATGCTGTCTCTATTTTACCCGCACTTGATCCCATCACGTAGGTTTCATAATCTTCAAACCTAAATGCTACAAGCGCAAACATGTATAAATCTATCCATTCATTTTCAGCCAAAAATTCTTCTGCTTTTGCAGTTAATTCATAATCTCCAGCGTTTTCACCATCGTTTAAAACCGGCATGACTCTTTCAACAAGTTCTTGTTTTTTACCAGATACCTTTAAACCATTTTCCTTTAAAATTTCTTTTAAATCAGCGACTTTATATTTTTTAGATATTTCCTCAGCAGTAATTTCTCCCCCTTCACCTGCAAGATATCCTTCCTTAACAAGGTAATCAATGCAGTCTTGTGCTGATGGAAATGTTCCAAATTGACCTTCATTTAAAATATCTTCAAGTTCATAACCGCTGTTTAAAAAATTTAAAACATTGAAAACTTCTAATTTTTGTTCACTCACTTAAACACCTTTTATATTTCATTAGTAATCCCTAATGTTATAATTAAACTTTCAATTAAGAAAGTAAATAAATTTTAAATGATATTTAGCTACATTAATGTAACTACAATTATAACTATCTTTTTTAGTTAATTTAATATTTTGCCTACAATATTGTAAAATTGATAATTAAAAATAATTAAAACAATAGAAAAATTAGGGATTGCATGCTTCATCAGCAGCGCCCATAACAACACTAATCTCATCAGATAAATTAATTTCAGAAATATTTTTTGAAGATTCTAGCTTAGCAGTATAATAAGCTTGAGCATAATTCATAGTTACAAACATGACTTCCTTAAAATCAATTATAAAATTATCCTCAGGAATTTTATTTAAGATGTCTATTAATTCTACTGCATCTTCACTAGATTCTAGATGTGTACCGAATTCAGCACCAACATTAATAAGCATTTTTTTACACCTACAATAATATTTAAAATTCATTATTAATATAGTTAAACAATATGAAAAGTTGTCCAAAATGCAAGAGAAAGCTAAAAAAAGTATTCCATGGAGAACCAACCGACGAACTAGCCATAGAATCATTGAATAATGACATAATTATTGGAAATTGCTGTGATAATGGTTACAACTATTACTGTGAATATTGCGATGAGTTTTTTCAGTTATAACCCTAAAATATCCCTATCAGGGTCTGCATTTTTAAACAGATTTATTATGACATCCTGTTTCCAGGTGAATTTTAAAATTCCTGCATGAATTATTTTTAAATCTTCATCTGAAAAACCATCCAGATAATATATCTTTCCCCTAAGACCAACATTCATCATGAAACGAATGAAATGCCTATGTATCATTACTGAAAACGGATTATAAACCACTATATCGTCAGTAATGTATTCAATTAAATCTTCTATTTCAAAAACATCTGGAGTTATTACTTCAACATCACAATTTGGAAATTTCTCACGAATAATAGTCTCATAATCCACAATACCACCATTAAATTAAATATGAGTTTAACCAATATTTAAACTATGGCTAATAAAAATGTGGAGTTAATGAGGGGAGAACCTGAGAAGGCTGTAAAAAAATTAGCTATCCCAATCATGATTTCAATGATTTTAACAGCATTATACAATATCGTTGATGGAATTTGGGTAGCTGGACTTGGTCCAACAGCCATTGCAGGAATTGGATTTGTTACACCCATATTTATGGTGTTAAACGGAGCGAGTGTAGGACTTGGAAATGGTGCAACAAGCAGCATTTCAAGATTTATTGGAGCAAAAAACCACCAAAAAGCCAATGAATCTGCAACCCATTCATTAATTATCTTTTTTATAGCTTCCATAATTTTAACAATTATATTTATTATCATACAAGAACCATTACTCAGAAGTTATGGTGCCACAGGACAGACATTAAAAGAGGGCATTGCTTATGCAACACCACTGTTTTTAGGTTTAATTGCATTCATGTATTCCAACGGATGTAGTGGAATTCTCCGTGGTGAAGGAGACATGAAACGTGCGATGTATGTCGTTGTCATTACAGTTATTTTAAATGCATCCCTTGATCCGATATTTATTTACACATTAGGTTTTGGTTCTGCCGGAGCATCTCTTGCAACCATTACAAGCTCAGCGATTGCTGCATTTGTAATGTTATATTGGATTTTGATTAAAAAAGACACCTATGTTGATGTTAATCTTAAAGGCTTTAAATTCGATTCAAAATTGACAAAAGACATTCTTAAAGTAGGAATCCCATCTTCACTCGACATGTTAATTATGGCAATTGCAATGTCAATCTATCTGATTGTAATATCCATGGTTGGGGGAGATTATGGAATCGCAACATTTACATCAGGTCAGAGATTATATTTATTTGCAATAATGCCACTTACAGCTATTGGATCTGCAGTTATTGCAGTGTCTGGAAGTGCTTTTGGTGCTAAAAATGGAGATTATCTGTCAAGAACCCATAAATATGGTGCTAAATTTGGTCTTGCATTAGGTACCGCAATAACATTAATTTTAGTAATTTTTGCAACACCACTAGCTACAATATTTGCTTATACTCCTGAAACCGCCAATTTAGTTCCAGGAATTGCAGAATATCTTCAAATTGTATGTCCAACCTTAATTTTAACAGGTATTGGAATACCATCCAGCTTTTTCTATCAGGGAATTGGAAAAGGAACATACAGCCTAATGTTTACCATCTTAAGAGAAATCATATTCGTTGTTCCTCTAATTTACATATTAGTATTCTGGTTTAACTTTGGTCTTGTTGGTATTTGGCTTGGATTATGTATCGGAAGGGCAATTGCAAGTGTTATAAACTACTTCTTTGCAAGATATGAAGTTAAAAGAAATCGTGCCAGATTTGGAAATTAAAGGAGTTCTACAACTTCCTCTTTATTTTTTCACAAGAATATTGTAATCATCATCTAAAATTGATTTAATCATATTAAATTGCTCTAATAAATAACTAAACTATTTATTAACTTTTAATTCATATATAACAAGTATAAATTAAATTATACGGGTTATACCATGAATAAAAAAGATTACGAAGTTAGAACAAAAATTATACGAGAAACATTTAATGATAGCCGAAGGATAAATTGTTCCGTAAGTGCAGATGAATTGCAAATTGACGAATATGTCCACAAAGGAGGAGACATATTTAAAACTGAAGAGGGAGATTTTATTGATTTGGAATTCCAAATGAAAGATTTTGATGAATGTGAACTAGTAAAATATGTTGAATTTGCCGAAAATTTGTTCGAAAAACATCAAAAACACGTATCCATCTACATAATTTGTCCTGATGACATAAATGTTTGTGTTAAAGAATGCGAAATAAAATCGGAAGCATCCTTTACAATAAAACTAGCAAAGGTTAATGAAAATCCTGCAAAAATCATTTTAAATATGATCAAACAGAAAATTAAGAACAATGAAATGCTGGACAGTGAAGATTTGCATGCTTTATCAATGCTGCCAGTAATATGCAAAAAAGAAGAGAGAAATTATTACAGAAAAGAATATTTTAAAATAATTAATAAACTTCATTATTAATTATTTATTCCATTTTAAAATTGTTTTACCAAATTTAGAAATATAGTCCTTATCAAATGCTTCTTTTAAATCATCTAAAGAGTTTATTTCACAGGTATTGGTAATCAATTTTTCCAGATAATCAAATAGCTTAGGATTTTTTGAAAGCATTTCAACAACGCCAACAAAATCCTCTCTTTCAGACCTGCTATTTCCTTGGAGAGTCAATCCTTTTTCTAAAACAAATCTTGTATTAATTGGAATAGGATATTCACTTACACCAAATAAATTAATTGTTCCTTGAGGATTGATTAAATTTATCATTTGATCAATAGCGGATTGTGAAGCGCTTGAACCAACACACTCAAATCCATGATCAACAACCAGCCCCTCAGGCACATCATGAATTCTATATATTTCATCAGCAAAGGAAAATAAATCAAGATTATCCTGATGTTTACCGAATATAATCACTTTGGATTTTGGGAACTTTTCTTTTAAAAGCAATGTTGTAATAAAACCTAAGTTTCCATCACCCCAAACACCCAACACGTCTTTTGGAGTAACAGAAATTTCCTCAAATTTAGCAATTCCCTGATAAGCAACAGTAATCAATTCAATGAATGCTGAAACATGTAAATTAAAATTTTCGGGGATTTTAACTACTCTATCCGATTCCAACTTAATCAAATCAGAAGTGAAACCGTCAAAACCACTTCCCCTAAATTTAGATTTGTATGAATAATTAGCCCTGCAAACATCTTCTTCAAGAGGAGTGTTCGGAATCATAACCACTTTGTCGCCAGACTCAAAATTACCTTCACTATCAAAGATAACTTCTCCAATTCCTTCATGAATTAAAGCCATTGGCAATTTTTTATCCAAAATCTCGGCGGGCCTAGATCCTTGATAATATCTTTGGTCTGCTTGACAAATTGATAAGTAGGTTGGTCTTACAACTACACCTTCAAGTTCAATTTCATCTATTGATTCTTCAAAGAATTTTGGAGATTTCAATCTGTAAACAATATTAATCATGATTATCCTCTAGTATTGTATTTGCTAATTTCAAATCATAAGGGTATGTAATCTTAATATTTGTTACTTCTCCCCCTACTAGATATACATCTTCACCTTTCAAAGTGAATATTTTACATGCATCTGTAAGAATATTGGTTTCATCATCAGTTAAACTATTGATTAATGAAGAAAGTTTATTTATATTAAAGCTCTGTGGCGTTTGGCCTTGGTAATAATTTGACCTCACAGGAATGTTTGAAATTTTTATACCATCACCACTTTCAACTATTGTATCAGTGGCTGGAACAACAGTATCACATGCCCCATATTTTTTTGCAGCTTCAATGTTATCCTCAATAATTCTATGTGTCACAAATGGCCTAACTGAATCATGTGTAATGATAATTGAATCATCATCTATACCGAAATTCTCATCAATATAATTGATACTATTCATTAATGTGTCATTTCTGGTTTCTCCACCCTCAATGACAATGACATTAGTATTATCCCCAATATACTCATCAATCAAATGAATTGTATGATTAATAAAATTTTGGGGTGTTAAAACAATAATCTTATCTATTTTATTATTTATAACAAATTTTTCGATTGTATGGATAATAACCGGCCTATCTCCAAGAGGTAAAAATTGTTTAGGAGTGTCTGTACCTCCCATTCTTGAACCAATCCCTCCTGCTAAAATAGCTGCAAAAATCATCTAAAATTACTCCTTTTGAAATATTATAATATAATGAGATTTACCTTCAGGAATTTCCTGACCTATATCAACATTCAAGTAAACTTTCTCAAGACCATGACTAACAAATAGTTCTTCCAATTCACAGTGAGAAACTCTGATATCAACTGGAGGGCCTTTTTCTGTTTTAATTGCTTTAAAGTCCATGATGGCAATTTTTCCATTACTTTTTACTAATCTTTTAAGTTCTTCGATTACGGCAGTTCTGTCTTCAGATTCTCTAAAGCCATGAAATACATTAAGCATTAATATTACATCAATTGAAGAATCATCAATAGAAGGGATTCCCTTAGTAATATCTGCTTCAATTGGAATTAAGTTTTCCACATTATTTTCACTTTTATACTCTTCCAACTCTTCAATAGCCTTATCATAAAAATCTACAGCATAAACTGTTCCTTTTGGAAGATATTCTTCAATTGCTTTAAGTGAAATATAACCATCACCGCATCCAACATCCATAAATGTTTCATTACCTTTAAAATCTAACTCTTTAATAATTTCATCAGAATTTAAAAAAGTTGCACTTGACTTTCCATGATGCCTATGTTCCATTTCATCACCGTTAGATAATAATATTAAAAAAATACTATTTAATTATTTTCGAATAAGACTCTTTCAAAAACTTTGTTGATTTGAAATTTTTTGATGAAAATTAGTTTTGAATTTTTATTTTGTTTAAAAATAGTTAAATTTAATAAAAAGGTGGAGTAAAAGTTTTTATTATGCCTAA
>Ga0129306_1001040_pt1 | contig 35837 bp, 29 predicted proteins | sample P827metagenome_FD_94438 | JGI IMG/M metagenome (GOLD analysis project Ga0129306, IMG submission 94438) | Capybara group fecal microbial communities from Wisconsin, USA - P827 metagenome | ecosystem: Host-associated > Mammals > Digestive system > Large intestine > Fecal | place: USA: Wisconsin...
ATTTGAAGGCGGTTTCCACAGAGACCGGAGCTTCGGCCGTATCGGTTTATAAGACCAGTATGCTGGTAGTTGTTGTGATGATAATTGTTTCTGCGTTAATCGTAGTTGCGATATTGATATTCATTGTGAATGCAAGGAAAGTTTTCAGTAACGCTATTCTTGAACCCGTAAATGAAATCTCCGAAGCGGCAGGTTCAATGGCTAAGGGAAGAATGAAGATTTCAATTGCTTATGATGCTAAGGATGAACTCGGACAGCTTGCCAAAGACCTTGACCATTCAACGACGGTTATAGAAAATGTAGTCTCTGATATAAGCGCATCGCTTGACAGAGTAGCTTCGGGTGACTTCTCCAAGAGTACGGATCATCCCGAGCTTTACGTAGAAGACTTTGCACCGATAAAAGAATCCGTAGACCGCATAGTATCACAGCTTTCCGGTACTATCAGAGACGTTAAGACTGCATCTTCAAAGGTTGCACAGGATGCATCTAACTTAGCTCACGGAGCACAGGAACTGGCAGAAGGTGCTACAGATCAGGCAGCTGCGGTTGAAGAGCTTACAGCCAGCGTTGAAAGTGTTAACAACCAGACCAAGGATATGGCTGCTTCAGCAGAAAAGGGGTGTAGACCTTGCCAAGCAGGTACGACGCGAAGCAGAAGTCAGTGCCGAAAGAATGCAGGAAGTTACAAGCGCCATGGAGCGTATTACCGATGCTTCTCACCAGATCGAGCAGGTTACCAATGCTATCGAAGGTATTGCCAAGCAGACACAGCTTCTTGCACTTAACGCTTCAATCGAAGCCGCAAGAGCCGGCGAAATGGGTAAAGGCTTCGCGGTTGTTGCAGACGAGATCAGTTCACTTGCCAATGAAAGTTCAGAGGCTGTTAAGAATACACACGAGCTTATCGCAGGTACCATTCAGGAAATTGAAAACGGTAACCGCGTAGTTGAAATGACCACCGAGGCTCTCGGAAGAGTGCAGGATTCAGTAAACAGCATTGCGGAAATCGTTCAGGAGTCCGGCGAACTTGCAAGGTCACAGGCTCAGAACATGGACGAAATCAGCAAGGGCATCGAGCAGATTGCAGTGGTAGTACAGAACAACACCGCAACCGCTCAGGAGTCAAGCGCCGTATCCACCGAGCTTTCAACTCAGTCCGAAGAATTGAACACTTTAGTCAGTCAGTTCGTAGTTTAATAACGTGCAATACCCCCGCCTTTCGAGACTTAAGCTCCGAGGGGCGGGGCTTTTGTTTGTTGAGATATTCTGTGATATAATACCCCCATGAGTGCAAAGATTAGGGGAATAGGCAAAAGAATAAGTGTATTCATCTTAGGAGCAGCGATGCTCCTTCTTAGTGCGTGCAGACAAAGTGAGCGAAGCGCGCTTATTTCTGAAATTTCCGAAAGATACAGTGTTCCCGGTGACAAGCAGCTCATCGTCTATACTTCCCACAAAGAAGAAGTATATCTTCCCATCATCAGAGAATTTGAAAACCGTACCGGCATATGGGTAGAGATTCATGCGGGCGGTACGACCGAGATGTTTAAAGAAGTTAAAGAAGCGGCTGGGGAAGGCGCTTGCGATATAATGTTCGGCGGCGGTATCGAGTCTGTTGAAGCCGGCAAGGATATGTTCATGCCTTATGAGGTGTCGGGCATAGAGAGCCTTGATGCCCATTATCTTTCGGATGGCGACTACTGGACGCCTTTCACGGAACTTCCCTTGGTATTTATTTATAACAACAAACTGGTTCCCGAGGCCGAAGCGCCTGCTACATGGGCGGAACTTACAGAAGATAAATGGAAGGGGCATATTGCTTTTGCCGACCTTCACAGTTCGGGTACCAGCTATACGATTTTATCGACGATTTCCCAGATGAGCGACAAAACGCTCAAAGAATCCATGACGGATTTCCTTAACAACCTAGACGGTCGCGTGCTGACTTCTTCGGGCCAGATTATCGAGCAGGTTTCGGACGGTTCGTTCTTAATGGGTATTACTCTTGAAGAAACCGCCAAGAAAGCGATTCTTGCAGGCTACGATATTACGATGGTCTACCCGGCAGACGGTACCAGCGCGGTGCCCGACGGTGTTGCGATGGTTAAGAATGCTCCGCACAGCTACAATGCGGGCTTGTTCATAGATTTTGTGACGGATTACGATACTCAGGCTTATGCGATGGATGAGTTCTACAGACGTCCGGTTCGCACGGATATTATCCTTCCGGAAGGCACTGAGGCTATCGACCAGATTGATTTTGATATAGAGAAATCGGCCGCGGAGGAAGAGGAAATATTTAACCTCTGGGACGAGATTATCGGTAAGGAGGACTGACATGGGCTTTATCAGACACTCCTTTAAAAGACGACTTTTCTTTATCATTCTTTCGGTAACACTGGTTCTTGTTATCTTCGGAGGAATTCTTACGATTCAGGGCTTCCAGGCCAGAATCCGCGCTGACCATGAGAAAGAAGACCACGAGCAGGAAATTGCAATCGGTGACAAGGTAGATGATATTCTGAAAATTTCCGAAAGCGTCCTTGATAAGATATCCGAAAGTGACGCCCTTAGGAAAGCACTTACGCCTGGACCCAAGAACGACCTGGATACGTACTCCGCACTGTATGAAGTGACTGCGGATATACGTGATTATGCTGTAGTGGACCTGTATCTTGGCGGTAACAGCAAGTTCAGCACCAGAAGAGGTGTTGTATCCGAGGATCTTCCGACCAATTACGCTGTGCTTAGAGAAGCCGATAAGGCCGAGGGTGAGACCGTATATGCGATGGACCCTTACGACGCAACCGAAGACGGCGCCACTATGATAATCGCCAGAAAGATTACAGGCGTTGGTGCCAAGGGTTATGCGGTAATAAGAATTACTCAGACGGAGCTTAGGCGAATCCTGGCAGGTTCTTTTAACGCAAGGGACGGTTTTATGCTTACCGACAAGTATTTCAGGCCGTTTTGTCTTATGGGAACCGCAGAGAGTAAGAATAACCTGTCCGTCATCCGTAAGAACCTTTTTAAGAACGATTTATACAATAAGGACATAGAAGAGAACGTTTATATATCGGAAGTGGGCGACAGCGGTCTTATCAGCATTTACATTACGCCTCCTGCTTTTGAAAAGTCGGCTGTACATGCGGGCTACCAGATTGTGCTTATGCAGGTGGTAATCAGCGTGCTGCTGTGTTTGCTTGTGGCGTCCCGCCTCAGTACTTCTTTTGCCAAGCCCATCAATACCCTTACGGTCGCGATGAAGCAGTTCAGAAAGGGTGACTTCGATACCAAGATAGACCTTAACCGCGAGGACGAATTCGGACAGCTGGCGTCGGGCTTTAACAAGATGACGGCGCGCCTAAAGGACACCATGCGCGAGCGTGTGGAAGCGGAGAGAAAGGTTAATGAAGCCCGCATAGAGCTTATGCAGGCACAGCTTAATCCGCACTTCCTCTACAATACTCTCGACACCATCAAATGGGTAGCCAAGGCCAATCAGGTGCCGGAAGTGGCGACGCTTTCATCATCGCTTGCGACTATACTGCGCACGGGTATTTCTGAGAATCAGTTTTGTATGCTCGAAAGTGAGCTCGATCTGGTGCGCAACTACTGCGACATTCAGAAGATTCGTTTCGACGACTGCTTCGACCTTGAGGTTGATGTCGCCGACAGCATTGCGAAGGCCTACGTACCCAAGCTTATCCTACAACCACTTGTGGAGAATTCGATTATCCACGGACTTGAGGGCAGAAGCGACGGCCGCATCAAGATTACGGCCGACAGAATCTTTGATGCAAAAGAAAACGGCGAGAGTACGCTTGTGATTACCGTAACGGATAACGGTAAGGGCATAAGCGACGAAATGATTAAGCTTATCGAGACCGACGACCCCGAGGCGCTAAAGGGCCATCTGGGTCTTAAGAACGTTAACACAATAATCCGCCTGTACTACGGAAGCGAGTACGGGGTAAGCGCCAAGCGCACGGATACAGGTACAGAGATGACTGTCCGTCTTCCTTTTTCCACGGAGACGCCGGTCAAAGAACGGGAGATTACACCATGACATCCGTTATGATAGTGGACGATGAAAAATACGTAAGAATGGGTATCAAAGAGGAGACCGACTGGGCGCTCATAGGCTGCGAAGTGGTAGCCGAGGCCGCCAACGGCGAGGAAGCACTGGAGAAAGCAGAAGCAACTCGCCCCGACCTTGTAATATCGGACATCAGAATGCCCAAGATGGACGGGATAGAGCTTGCCGAGAAACTTATAGAGAAGTACCCCTCAATCAAGGTCATATTCCTTACCGCCTACAATGAATTTGAATATGCCCGTCAGGCAGTGCGCATCGGCGTAAGCGACTACCTTTTAAAGCCCTTTAAAGACGGCGAGCTGGAGGCTTCGGTGCAGAGACTACTTCACTTGCATCCCAACACTCCCGCTTCGGTCAAAGAACTTGAGAACACACTTATTCCCCTCAAAGACAAGGCGGAGATTTCGAACAGATACGTTCAGACCGCTCTTACATATATTGAGGAGCATTTCGCCGACCTTGACTTCTCCATAGGCAAACTTGCCGACTCCATGGGCGTAAGCGAAGGCCATATCAGCAGACTGTTTAAGTCCGAAACCGACGTAGGAATCAACAATTACCTGACACGCTATCGTATCAGAAAAGCCATGGACTACCTTAAGGATGTTCAGGTAAAGGTCTACGAAGTGGCGGAGAAAGTGGGCTATCAGGACATAGCGTATTTCTCGAACACGTTTAAAAAATTGGTAGGCAAGTCACCTTCGGATTATCAGTCAAACGGTCTTGAATAAAGATGTGAATTTTTTACAAAAAATATCAGTTTTGTCCTCTGCAAATTAAAAACATGCACAAGTAGAATGTACTTATCAGGAAGCAATAACACAGATAAGTACATTTTTTTATGCCATAGTGGCGTTATCTGTGCAAATTGCGTAAAGGAGGAAGCACATACTATGAAAAAGAGATTGTTAGCAACACTTTTGGCTTGCACACTCGTTGTATCCGGCTTAACAGGATGCGGTAAGAGCGAGCCCGCTGCAAGCAACACCCCCGCTTCTAAAGAAGCAACAACAGAAGTAACACAGACTAAGGAAGATACTCCTGTAGAAGAGCTTACAGGTATCGACTTAATCATCAAAGAAGCCGAAGGCATGTCAATGGAAGAACTTGCCAAGAAGGCTATCGAAGAATCCAACGGCAAGACATTCTACGGCGTAGGTAACTCAAGCCGCGGTAAGTCAGCACTTCCCAAGTTCATCGAGTACTTACAGTCAATCGATGCAAGCTACACAATGGAATTCGAATGGCAGCAGCCCAAGAACAACAAGATCTTCGAGCAGCTCACTTCCGACTCTTTAAAGAGCACCGGTACATTCGCAATGACCCTTATCCAGGACGGTAACCAGATTCAGAGTAAGATGGTTGACACAGGTATCTTAAAGACCTTCGTTCCCAAGGAATGGGCAGAAGCTAACGGTACTACCGCAGACGCTTTCACAGGTTTCTTACCTCTTCAGACACTTAACAAGGTATTCATGTTCAACTGCACAGGTGATGCAACATTCACCAACTGCTGGGATTTCGTATACGAAGGTTCTCACCCCTTATTCATGGGCGTTGACTCCGAAATCGTAGGTAAGAACTTCCTTATGATGCTCACCCAGGATAAGTACGCAGGATGGCTTAAGGACGCATACGATAAGTTAGACGCTACCAAGAAGGCTTACTTCGAGCCCACCATTCAGGCTATGCAGTCTGATGCTCAGGACTTAGGTCTCGGCGCTAACGGCGCTTACGCACTTGCATGGATTAAGCTTTGGGTTAACAACTACAACGAGCAGACCGATGACGGCCCTATCTGCAACACCCTTGTAGATGCGTCCGCTACCAATCAGTCAGGTCTTCTTGTATACTCCAAACTTCGTTCCGTAGAAGAATCCGCATCCGTATCTGTTAACAACATCAAGGTTGCAGCTTACGAAGACGGTTACACCGGTATCGGCGGCTATGGTTACTGCCACTACTTATTCCTTACCAAGAACAGTCCTCTTCCTTGGACAGCATGCGCATTCATCGCATACATGACCTGTACCGAAGACGGCTTCGAAGCATGGGGCAAGGACATGGGCGGTTACTCAGCTAACCCTAACGTAGCTAAGGAAATCGAAGACAAGTTCCAGCACTCTCAGGGCGGCGGTACGGAATTCCCCGCTAAGAACGACAGAGGTTATGACTGGTGGACAGGCGAAGGCAAAGGCGAACTCGTACTTGAAGATCCCCTTTACTGCTCAGAAGTATCATTCACAGTAGGAAGCTGGATCGACGTACTCGATCACTATAAGCCCGAATAAGTTATAGCTACCCCCGGGGGTGTCGCTTCCCAAAAGCGGCATCCCCTTTTAGTAAAAGAAGGAGCATCCTATGCAGGAAAATATTAAACCTGACAGGGTGGCAATATTTAAGAACAAGGTAAAGACATGGTTTTCCCAGCCGCAAAACATCATTCTTTTGCTGTTCGGAATAGTACTTACCTTCAGCACGGTTGCCCCATTGTCGCTATTGTCAAAGACACATTTTCGATACATCCGGGCACCATTGACCAGCATTTAACCAAGCGTGCATCGGGGTATACGATAGTCAATTACATCGACTTGTTTACGAGTAAGCTTGCGAAGACCAACCTTTGGAATCCGCTTGTAAATACCGTATTCCTGTCGATACTTACATGTATCATATCCATTCTTTTCGGCGGACTTTTCGCATTCCTTGTTACAAGAACGGATATGAAGTTCAAGAAATACTTAAGTTCGATATTCATTTTCCCTTATATCATGCCTCAGTGGACACTCGCTGTAGTATGGCAGCACATGTTTTACTCCAATAAAGTGACGGGTACTTCGGACGGGTTACTCGCATCGATATTCCACGTATATTTCCCTCACTGGTGGTGCCAGGGATTATTCCCGAGTGCAATGGTATTGGGACTTCACTACGCGCCTTTTGCATACATCTTAATCGGCGGAATATTCAAGAACATGGACGCTAACCTTGAAGAGGCTGCAACCATTCTTGATACACCAAAGGCCAAGATTATGTTCAAGGTAACGCTTCCCATGATTAAACCCGCTATCTTGTCGACCATTCTTTTGGTATTCGGCAGCGCGATGGGAAGTTATCCCGTTCCTCACTATCTAAACCTTACGACTCTTTCGACCAAGTACATTTCCATGAACAGTAAGTACACCGGCGAAGCAAGTATCCTTGCGATTATCATGATGATATTCGGTGTAATCATTCTCGGAATGAACCAGTTAAGTCTTAAGAGCCGCAAGAATTACACCACTGTAACGGGTAAGTCGGGACAGCTGACGAAGCTTCGAATCGGTAAGATAGGAAAGTATCTTGTGGGGATTATCTTTATCCTTATTACTTTCTTTATCAGTATCTGGCCGATACTCTTATTCGCGCTCGAAACCTTCTTGCCTAACCCCGGTGACTACAGTTTCTTGTATTCCGGAAACCTTGCTCACCTGACTACAAAGTGGTGGGTTACCAACGAGAATATTACAGAAAACGGTATGTACGGCCAGCCCGGTATTCTTTACAACAACACAATCTGGCATGCGTTCTTAGGAACCTTGTTACTTGCTGTTGTATGTGCGCTCATTGCCGGTACCATCGGAACCTTAATCGGTTATGCGGTTGCCAAGAAGAGAAGAAACAAGTGGGCCAACTACGTTAACAATGTAGCATTCCTGCCTTACTTAATGCCTTCAATCGCAGTCGGCGCAGCTTTCTTTATACTGTTTTCGAATGAGAGGATTAATCTTTTCAATACATATACGCTCCTCATCATAGCGGGTGTTGTCAAATACATACCGTTTGCATCGAGAAGCTCGCTTAACTCAATGCTTCAGATAAGCGGTGAGCTTGAAGAAGCGGCACTGATTCAGAACGCATCGTGGTTTAAGCGAATGACGAGAATCATAATTCCGATTCAGAAATCCTCTATCATTAGCGGATATCTGCTTCCGTTTATGACCTGCTTAAGAGAATTGTCACTGTTCCTGCTTTTGTGTACTCAGGGATTCATTCTTTCGACGACCCTCGATTACTTCGACGAGATGGGACTGTACGCATTCTCGAGTGCGATTAACCTAATCTTAATCGTAACAATCCTTGTGTTTAACACACTTGTTAACAAACTCACCGGGGCGAGCCTGGACGACGGCATAGGAGGTAAATAACATGCCAGAGATTAAATTAGAGAACATAACCAAGCGCTGGGGTAAATTCTTTGGTGTTGATAATGTCAGCCTTGATATCCCCAACAATTCATTCATAACACTTCTTGGTCCCTCCGGCTGCGGTAAGACCACAATCCTTCGTATGATTGCGGGTCTTGAGACTCCCACGGAAGGACGTATCACAATCGGCGACAAGGTAGTATTCGATTCCAATGCCGGAATCAACGTACCTGCTAACAAACGTAAGGTCGGATTTTTATTCCAGAACTACGCATTGTGGCCTAACATGACGGTTTACGAGAATATTTCTTTTGGCCTTAAGAACATCAACGAAGAGATGCCCATAGTGGACGTTGAAGCTAAGCGTGCGGCTGATATGTGCAGAGCGTTAAGCAACGGCGCCAAGGTCAAAGAAGTCATCGAAGAGTGCCGTGACAAGAACGGCAAGCTTGATGAAAAGAAAGCATATGTTAAGTTAATCGATAACTTCACGCTTTCAATCTACACCGCCAAGGACCTCTTTAACTTAAAGGTGCATGAGGCTTCCGACCCGAATGCTTTTGCCAAGGGTAAGGCAGCTACATACGCAGAGAAGCTTGAGAGCATCAAGACCAAGTACCGTAGCGAAGGGAAGGACTTAAATGATGCTTTCGAAGTGACAAAGGACGGCGCTCCCATTATTGAGAAGCGTAAACTCACCAAAGAAGAGATTGACTCTCAGGTAAGAGCTTGCTCAAGAATCGTTAAAATCGGTATGTTCATGGACCGCTACCCCGCAGAACTTTCGGGTGGTCAGCAGCAGAGAGTTGCCATTGCGAGAACTTTGGCACCAAAGCCGCAGGTTCTTTTCATGGACGAGCCTTTATCTAACCTTGATGCGAAGTTACGTCTTGAGATGAGATACGAGCTTCAGAGACTTCACGTTGAGACCGGAAGCACTTTCGTATACGTTACACACGACCAGATGGAAGCTATGACGCTTGCTACCAGAATCTGTCTTGTAAATAACGGTGTGCTTCAGCAGTATGCGGCTCCTCTTGAAGTGTATAACAGACCCGCGAACCTTTTCGTTGCGGACTTCGTAGGCAACCCTTCCATGAACTTTGTGGATGCGAAGGGTAAGCAGAATGAGGATGGCAGCGTTTCTCTTGAAATCTTAGACGGAATCAAGGCACGTTTCGTACCCGGCAAAGAAAGCACTCCTTTCAACATGGCTGAGTGGAAGAAAAACCGTGACAAGGAAGCCCTTGAGAAAGCCGAAGAAGAGAAGAAGCGTCTCTCCCGCAAGGGCGCTGTCGAGAAGTCTAACAAGGACGAGGTATTCAAGTATCACGTTCAGAAGGTCGAAGAAGAAGACGACAGCTTAATGGATGCTCCTGTTATCACTGAGGATGATTACGTAATCGGTATCCGTCCCGAAGCCATAGATATCGAGCCGGACGGCCACACAGAGGCCACGATTTACGGTGCCATGCCTACGGGTATGGAGTCCACTCTTAAGTTAAGAGTGGGCGAATATCTCCTCACCAGCGTGGTATTCGGTAACAGTATTTACTCCATTGACCAGAAAGAGAAGATCAATATAAATGGCGAAGATATCCTGCTCTTTGATCGCAAATCAGGCAAGCTTATCACCGCCGGCAGGCTTGAAATTTAAGACTAATGCGCGTAAGGCGCCGCTCTCGTGAGAGGGTGGCGCTTTTTGCGTTTGCGAGCCATAATCACCAAAACACAAGATATACAGTTGCGAATTGTCACTATACTAGTACGAAATAATGCGATAAATATTTAATTATGATTTACAATTCGCACTAATGAGGATACAATAAATACAATCACGTGATTGAATAATATAGTGAATGGAGGTATTTTGTGAAAAAAACTATCAGAAACATTGTGGCATTAGCATTGGCTTTTGTTGTATGCTACGCCTCTGTGTCATCAAGCTATGCATATGTGTGTTCCAGATGCTGGAGTGCTCAGATGGCAGAAGTATGTGGACAACAAAAGATACTGCTTGATTCCGGTGAGCATTCATATGGGTTCCTTGGAAGAAATAAGTGCTATGCTAAGTATTACAAGTCCCGAGGCGGATATGTTTGTCCGACTTGCTTTGCTGTAGAAGAGTGGAAAGATAGCAACGGTGGATATTTATATCATTTGTGCTATGAATCACACAGCAAATGCTCTAAGGGCGAATATGACGTGTGCCAGTTCATCCATCCATAATAAAGGAGGCTTTGGCGGGTACTAAATGAGAAAAATACCGGTATTTTTTGCTATAATCTTAAGTCTTTTCCTTTTTAATGCGTGCGCAAAAGAAAAGGCTGCAGAGGAAACACCAATTTTAACACAAGATTACGAAATTGAAAGTGCTGTTTTGGAAGGGGCGCTCAGTTTTCCTACGGCAAAAATCACTGAGACGTCAGTGCATTACATGACATCTTTCGGCGATTCGTATTATTTGAACACATATACATTTGCTTCACGAAAATTCAAATCAGTAGAACTACCCATATCGTCAGATAGTAATATAAACTCATTTAATGTAGATATTGATGATAATTCTTATTTTATATTTACTGAAAAGGAGAGAGAAGATTTCAAAAAGTATCTCCTTAAATGCGATTCAAAAGGGAGGGTGATTTTCAAGTCTGAGTTCAACGATTCAAGATTTTCGTTAATCGCAAATATAATTTTTACCAAAGACGGTGAGCCTGCCGTTGCAGGCTCAGATATGTACGCAGTAATTAACGATAATGGAACAATATCAAAAGAAAGCGTAGAGGAACATTTTCTTGATTCGACTTTCTTGGATTTTGACTGGGATGCAGCCGGAATAGACGAAAAATCCGTATGCGAATACTATGTAAAAGGTCAAGATGAGGCTTGTGCCATTTTATATAAGGATTCTGTTTTTACAGCTGTGAAAATCGCCAGAAAGGCGGAACGAGTACAAAGAGAAAAGAAACTTGTTATAGCCGCCTGCTCCGATATTCAAAACGTCAGAAAAATGGCGCGGGACTATATGAAATCGCAGGATGAGTATGATGTTGTCATCAAAGATTATTCGCAATATGATTTGGACAATGCTGTAATGCATTTGGTGTCAGATATTCTGGCAGGAGAGAGTATTGATTTGATAAGTCTGGTTCCGGGAGCCAATCATTCTGATATGGTCAAAAAAGGACTTTATGCAGATTTGTCAGAATATATAAGTAAAAGCGACAAGATAAAGCCTGATGCTCTGTTTAAAAGCGCGTATGATATGGGATTACATGGAGGAGTCAGATATGCGATTCCTTCAGTGTTCTCGGTTCAAACTGTCGCGACTGATGATGAGTCCCTGTATAACGGGATAACGACCGAGACAGTGAAAGCCCTTATAAACAAAGGTAAGGGTAGAGAACTGATAAAAGAAGAATATGAGCTTCAATTTGCTTCTATTCTTTTAATGTTAAGGCTTGATGAGTTTATAGATTCTGATACAAGAACAGCAGACTTCAATAAAGATTCTTTCAGCGAAGCTGCGGTAATTGAGAAAACAATCCAAGGGCTTAGGTCTGAAGCAACAGAGCCAATGATTACAGAAACTATGATTGTCGGTCCGGATGACTTGATTCATTTTCTTATGCATCATGGAAAGGATACAAAACTGGTAGGATACCCTGCAACCGGTGGAAATTTTGGCGTTTTGTTTGAGGGCTCCGGGATGTATGCGGTTTGCGATAAGTCAGTGAATAAGGACGCGGCATATGATTTTGTAGAATATGCATACCTTGAAAGTCAAAGGGAAGAGCATGCAATGTTTGTGTCTGACAAAGCTGCTTTTGCGAAGAATTTGGAACTTGCTTTTAGTGAGGATGAAAATCATATCGACGATGACCGTGATAAAGCAACGGTTGTTGAAGAAATTACAGAAGTGATTGATAATTCAAAGGTTCTTGATGATATGGACGGAATCATTGTTGACATTATTTTTGAGGAATTGGCCACCTATGTTAACGGTGATATAAATGTTGAGGACACCATAAACATAATTAACAAGAGGGTAAATATTTATTTACAGGAAAAGGGTTCGGATAATTAGATGGTTTACAAGACCGGCTGCGAGTGATTCGCAGTCGGCCTGTTATTGTGTTGAGAAAAAAATACGCGATGAGAATAAATGTGCTTAATGAAATATTAAGAACTGTTCAGATAATTCAAAGAACTCATGGATTGTAGCAGAGAAATTTGCGTGTTAAAATCATTACAGTTACCGAGAATGCAAGGAGAAAGCTATGACCAAATTAGAAGAAGCAAGAGAAATGTTCAGTAAAGATTTATACGCTACCAAACTTACCGGCGCGGTGATTGATGAGGTGGGCGAAGATTATGCTAAGTGCAGTCTGAAGCTTACGCCTGACCACAGAAATGCATACGGCGGAGTGATGGGTGGCGCGATATATACACTCGCGGATTTTGCTTTTGCTGTGGCATCGAATTTTGATAAGGCAGTGGCTACGGTGAGCGTAGTGGGGCAGGCAAGTTTCATGAACGCTACGAAGGGCACAACTTTATATGCCGAGGCGAAGCTTCTCAAGGACGGTCGCACCAATTGCTTTTACGAAGTGAGGGTGACAGATGACTTGGGGAAACTTGTATCGGTTGTGAATTTTAATGGGGCGCATGTGCTGAAGCAGGCATAGCGGAAGTGAGGGGTGTATATGAGTAACAATAATAAGAGAATGCGACTTTTGGGCATTTTAATTTTAACTATTCTGGCGATTTTTGTGGCGGTTTATACAGTCAAATATATCGGAACAGGGAAGGAAGAAACGCAGAAAGAACAGGAGCGATTGGCTTCGTATCCAACGCTTGATGAGCTTTTGGAGCATGAGGACGAAATAATTGGGATATCCACCGTTGAACGCGACATAGTATACACATTGAGGGACAAAGAAGAAATTCACAAGGTTATGGAAATTCTTCGTGGCCTGGAGCTTAAGCCGGTGTATGTTGACGAAAAAGATGTGGTTGAACGACCCGTAGGCGGATTTGCTACAGCCGCACAGCTTAGTTTTGATTTTAATGACAATAAGAAGACCTACTGGCATATTGATATGGACGTACCCGGGCTCAATACGGACTTCGAAATATATAAATGGGATGGGGCTCAGGGCAAATACGGATATTATACGAAGCCGAACACGGCGTGGAGTGACGTGAAATACATTCTGTACAAGGGCGAGCGCACAGACTTAAACGAGCAGGCGGCATTGCATCCCGACCCTGAAATCGATTTTTCATACAATCCCGAGACTGTTTTTGACGGAGAAGAGCTTAATTTTGTAAAAGAAAGCGGCTATGAAACCACAGATATCGATATAAGTTCAGACAAAGTTTTCTTTTGCTGTAACAGAGCCATAGAAACCGACATTGATTATGTGGATTATGAAGGCGTGCTGTTTGATTACGTTTGGGGCTATGCAGACAAGAGCGGAGAGAACAGGACTGTATTTGCGATAAAGTCTGACGATGAAGAGTATCCTTACGCCGGAATTCAGGGATTTGTCGGTGCAACTGAAAGTAAGATGTATGCATACCTGTTTTGCGCTAAGATGACCGATAGCGAAGATCCGTATAATAAGGCGGAGATTAAACATTATCTGGCTTCTTTTAACTATGACGGAGAGCTTATTGATAAGGTGCCGTTAGATTATTCTTTTTACAAGGGATTATCGGTTGACGGGATTGTGACAGAGAGCGGGAAGGTTGCAATTTTCAGTGACGGCAACACAGTTTCTTTGTATGACGGGAATTTGAATCTGATCTCGACAGTAGCGGACAAAGAAATCACCTATATTGCTAAGGGTCATGACGGGGATGTTGTTGCGCTTTTGTGGAACACTGACTACATAAAGCATGTGGTATATGACGGTACTAATCTTAAGGTTGTTGATGAATACCCGATGCAGTATTATAAGTTTGAAGAGCATCCGCTTGGCGTGACAGACGATTACAGGATACTTGCAATCAGGTATGATAAAGAAACCGATCGGTCCAAGATTATCGCTGTGTATGTCGATAATTACGGTGCCTCGGAACTGATGGATGTTACGGCTTCGCGTGGGGACGACGGCGATTATATGGAGAGCGCATGGCTTGAAGATGATAATACCATATTCGTCGAAGAAAGAACGGATTACGACAGACACTACGTTTCTCTTATCAGATATACCAAAGAAACCGAAAACAACTAAAAAACTTTGAATATTTCCACATAGCGCATAAATTCCTAAAACGCTTGCATTTCTTGTCTTCTTATGGTAAGATACTCAACGTCTGTGAATATGCACAGATGTAACCGATAACCTTTTTCAAGGTTTTAAGACACTCCGACTTAGGACTTTGGAAACGGCGATTTTAGAAACATAGGAGGATTAAGAAATGATTTCTAAAGAGAAAAAGCAGGCAATTATCAAAGAGTATGCAAGAACCGAAGGCGACACAGGTTCGCCCGAAGTTCAGGTAGCTGTTCTTACAGCTCGTATTCAGGAGCTTACAGAGCACTTAAAGGCTAACCCTAAGGATAACCACTCTGCAAGAGGTATGTACATGATGATCGGTCAGAGACGTGGATTACTTGACTACCTCAAGAAGAAAGATATCGAAAGATATCGTGAATTAATCGCTAAGCTTGGTCTTAGAAAGTAATAACACATATAAGGGGTGGGTATTTATATCCACCCTTTTGTTGTTATACTGACTGATTTTTTGCGATTAATTTGCAAGAAACCCGGTAACGAGTAGAAGAAGCTTCCGAGACCACTTACAGCCTCACAAAAGTTTTCTTTTGCGAAGCTATAAGTAGTTTCGGCATCTTCTACTCCATATTAAATTCATAAGGAGAATGTAAAATGTTCGACACTTTTACAATGGACCTCGCAGGTCGTACCTTACGCGTTGACATCAACCGTGTAGGTAAGCAGGCTAACGGTTGTGCATTCATGCACTACGGCGATACCACCGTACTTAGCACTGCAACAGCATCAGATGCTCCCAGAGAGGGCATCGATTTCTTCCCTCTTTCAGTTGAATACGAGGAGAAGTTATACGCCGTTGGTAAGATTCCCGGCGGTTTCAATAAGAGAGAAGGCAAGGCATCCGAGAACGCTATCCTTACCAGCCGCGTTATCGACCGTCCTATGCGTCCCTTATTCCCCAAGGATTATCGTAACGATGTAACCCTTAACAACATGGTAATGTCGGTTGATCCCGAGTGCCGTCCCGAGCTTGTAGCTATGCTTGGTTCCGCTATCGCAACCGCTATTTCAGACATTCCTTTCGACGGCCCTTGCGCTATGACTCAGGTAGGTCTTATCGATGGCGAGTTCATCATCAACCCTACTCAGGAGCAGTGGAAGAACGGCGACCTTCAGATGACAGTTGCTTCTACCAAGCAGAAAGTTATCATGATTGAAGCCGGCGCTAAGATCGTTCCCGAGGACAAGATTATCGAGGCTATTTATAAGGCTCACGATGTTAACCAGACAGTTATCGCTTTCATCGAAGAAATCGTAGCTAAGGTTGGCAAGAAGAAGCACGAATATGAGAGCTGCGCAATTCCCGCAGAGATGTTCGATGCCATGAAGGCTATCGTAACTCCCGAAGAGATGGAAGTTGCAGTATTTACCGACGAGAAGCAGGTTAGAGAAGAGAACATCCGCGTAATCACCGAGAAGTTCAAAGAAGCTTTCGCTGAGAACGAAGAATGGCTTGCTATCCTTGGCGAGGCAGTTTACCAGTACGAGAAGAAGACAGTTCGTAAGATGATCCTTAAGGACCACAAGCGTCCCGACGGTCGTGAGATTACTCAGATCAGACCTCTTGCGGCTGAAGTTGATATTATCCCCAGAGTTCATGGTTCTTCCATGTTCACCAGAGGACAGACACAGATTTGTGACGTATGTACTCTTGCTCCTCTTTCAGAGGTTCAGAAGGTTGACGGTCTTGATGAGAACGTTGTATCCAAGAGATACATGCACCACTACAATTTCCCCGCTTACTCAGTTGGTGAGACCAAGGTAAGCCGCGGACCCGGACGTAGAGAAATCGGTCACGGTGCACTTGCAGAGAGAGCACTTCTCCCTGTACTTCCTTCAGAGGATGAGTTCCCTTACGCAATCCGTTGCGTATCCGAGACCTTTGAGTCCAACGGTTCCACATCAATGGGTTCCACCTGTGCATCCTGTATGTCCCTTATGGCTGCAGGTGTTCCGATTAAGGCTATGGTAGCAGGTATTTCCTGTGGTCTTGTTACAGGCGATACAGATGATGACTTCGTACTTCTTACCGATATCCAGGGCTTAGAGGACTTCTTCGGCGACATGGACTTTAAGGTAACCGGTACTACAGAAGGTATCACCGCTATCCAGATGGATATTAAGATTCACGGTCTTACAAGACCCATCGTTGAAGGCGCTATCGCACGTTGCCGTGAAGCTCGTCTCTTTATCATGGACAACTGCATGAAGCCTGCAATCGCTGAGCCCAGACCGACCGTTAATGAATATGCACCCAAGATTGTTTCCATCCAGATCGATCCCGAGAAGATCGGTGATGTTGTGGGACAGAAGGGTAAGACCATTAACGCTATCATCGCTCAGACCGGCGTTAAGATTGATATTACCGATGACGGTATGGTAAGCGTATGCGGTACCGACATCGAAATGATAAATAAGGCCGTTGAGCTCATCAACATTATCGTATCCGACTTCGTTGAAGGCGAGATTTACAAGGGTAAGGTTGTAAGCATCAAGGAATTTGGCGCATTTATCGAATTCGCACCTGGAAAAGAAGGCATGGTTCACATTTCCAAGATTGCCAAGGAAAGAATTGACCATGTAGAAGACGTTCTTACACTCGGCGACAAGGTTACCGTTAAGTGCCTTGGCAAAGACAAGATGGGCCGCATCAGCTTCTCCATCAAGGACGCTCAGTAAGATTTGATTTTTGGGCAGGTGCACGCAAGTGTACCTGCCTATTTTATTATTTTGAAAAGAGGAAGACTTCCATGAAGAAATCCGTTAAATACATTATTTATCTTGCGGTTTGCGCGTTGCTTGTGGTACTCGATCAGATTACCAAGAACCTCGCGGTCACTGCCCTTAAGGGTAAGGACAACGCCGTATGGATTAAGAATGTTTTTGAACTTGAATATTGTGAAAATACAGGAGCCGCTTTTTCAAGCTTTACCGGCAAGCAGGGATTTTTGCTTACCATAACAAGCATCGTGCTTATTCTTATTATCGTTGAATTCGTAAGAATTCCCGAAGGTAAGAGATATGCGGCTTTGCGTATAGATTTTCTTTTGATAGTAGCGGGTGCAATCGGTAACATGATTGACAGAGTCAAGCAGGGTTACGTTGTCGATTTCTTTTACTTCGTACCCGTTAACTTCCCCAGATTCAATGTGGCGGACATTTATGTGACCGTTGCGATGGCTATGCTTGTTATTCTTTTGTTCATTGTATACAAGGACAACGAGACTGAATTTTTATTCAAATTTAAGAAGAAATAAGGTATAATATTTTGATGGGGTAATGGTTAATTAACTGAGGGATTTAAGTCCCCACACATAGGAGGTAGATTCCATGAAGAGAGTTTTTTTAATCGTTCTCGACAGTTACGGTTGCGGTGAGATGCCCGATGCGGCTGATTTTGGCGACAAGGGTGCAAGCACCATCAAAAGCGTAGCTTCAAGTAAGTTCTTTAATGCGCCGAACATGCGTAAGTTCGGTCTTTACAATATCGACGGTGTAGATTTACAGCCTAAGGAAGAGAATCCTTCCGCAGTTTATTGCAGACTCGCTGAGGTTTCCAAGGGTAAAGACACCACCATCGGACACTGGGAAATTGCAGGTATTCAGTCACACAGCCCCTTACCGACTTATCCCGACGGCTTCCCCAAGGAAGTGCTTGATGAGTTTAGTAAGGCAGTAGGTCGCGGAGTCCTTTGCAACAAGCCTTATTCAGGCACAGTAGTTATCAATGAGTACGGCGACGAGCATGTTAAGACAGGCGACTTGATTGTTTATACATCCGCTGACTCCGTATTCCAGATTGCGGCTCATGAAGACGTGGTTCCGCTTGAGGAGCTTTACGATATCTGCCGTAAGGCCTGTAAGATTTTACAGGGTAAGCACGGCGTGGGAAGAGTTATAGCACGTCCTTTCATCGGTTCTAACGGTAATTACACAAGAACCGCACACAGACACGACTTTTCACTTGAGCCTACTGGCGTTACCATGCTTGACCAGCTTATCGAGAACGGAAAGAGTGTACTTGCCATCGGTAAGATTAACGATATTTTTGCAGGTAAGTCTATTTCGGAGTTTACATACACTTCAGGCAATCCCGAAGGTATCGAGCGTACCATCGAGTGGATGGATAAAGATTTCGAGGGACTTTGCTTTGTTAACCTTGTAGATACCGATATGATTTACGGTCACAGACGTGACATTGACGGTTATGCTAAGGCTATTTCATACTTTGACGATAATTTAAAGACAATAATCGGTAAGATGCGCGATGACGATATCCTCATGATTACCGCCGACCACGGCTGCGATCCCGGATACACCGCTACTACCGACCACACAAGAGAATACATTCCGCTTCTTATGTACGGCAAGAATGTGAAGCCCGGCAACATGGGCACCAGAGATTCGTTTACTGATATAGGTGCTACTGTGCTTGATTACTTCGGCATCACTCCCAAGTTCCCCGGCAAGAGCTTACTCTGACGGACTTTCGTGCAATAAGGAATGGTACATTTACACGAAAGGATTTTCAAGTAACAATGGGTAGTTTTGATTCAGAAATAAACAGAAGACGAACCTTCGCCATAATATCTCACCCCGATGCAGGTAAGACGACTCTTACGGAGAAGTTCTTGTTATACGGAGGTGCCATCAATCTGGCAGGTTCGGTTAAAGGTAAAGCAACCGCTCGTCATGCGGTTTCCGACTGGATGGAAATAGAGAAGGAGCGTGGTATTTCCGTTACTTCCTCAGTACTTCAGTTTAACTATGACGGATATTGCATTAACATTCTTGATACCCCGGGTCACCAGGACTTCTCTGAGGACACATACAGAACACTCATGGCAGCTGACTCCGCGGTAATGGTAATTGACGGCGCAAAGGGCGTAGAGCCCCAGACTCGAAAGCTTTTTAAGGTCTGCGCCATGAGAGGCATCCCGATTTTCACATTCGTTAACAAAATGGATCGTGATGCCAAGGACACCTTCGAACTTCTCGATGACGTTGAGACAGAGCTTGGTATCGCAACCTGCCCCTGCAACTGGCCTATCGGCTCCGGCAAGGGATTTAAGGGCGTATACGACAGACAGACTCAGAAGATAGTCACTTTCTTTGACACCCAGAAGGGTACCAAGGAAGGTACGACAGACGTAGTGGATTTATCAGACACCGAAGGCGTGATCAAAGAAATCGGTCAGGACGCTTACGACAAGCTTTCCGAGGAAATCGAGCTTCTTGACGGCGCCAGCGCAGAGTTTGATATCGATGCGGTAAGAAGCGGTAAGCTTACACCTGTTTTCTTTGGCTCCGCTCTTACGAACTTTGGTGTGGAGATTTTCTTACAGCACTTCCTTAAGATGGCTACGACACCTCTTCCCAGACACACGGAAGAGGGCGATATCGACCCTACAAGCGACGATTTCAGCGCATTCGTATTCAAGATTCAGGCCAACATGAACAAGGCTCACAGAGACCGTATCGCGTTCATGCGTATCTGCTCCGGTAAGTTCGATGCCGACAATGAAGTCAAGCACGTCCAGAGCGGCAAGGTCATGAGACTTTCCCAGCCCCAGCAGATCATGGCTGACGAAAGAAAGATATTAAGTGAAGCCTATGCAGGCGACATTATCGGCGTATTCGACCCCGGTATGTTCTCAATCGGCGACACTGTATGCGCGCCTAAGCGTAATATCAAGTACGAAGGTATTCCTACTTTTGCGCCCGAGCATTTCGCAAGAGTGCGCCAGATCGATACCATGAAGCGTAAGCAGTTCGTTAAGGGTATTACTCAGATTGCCCAGGAAGGCGCGATTCAGATATTTCAGGAGCTTAACTCGGGCCTTGAAGAGATTATCGTGGGCGTTGTAGGTGTGCTTCAGTTCGACGTACTTAAGTACAGACTTGAGAACGAATACAATGTTGAAATCAGACTTGAGCCCCTTCCGTACGAGCATATCAGGTGGATTGAGAATACGGACATTGATATAGCTAAGCTTACCGGTACTTCCGATATGAAGAAGGTTACCGATTTGAAGGGTCGCCCGTTGCTCCTCTTTGTTAACCCTTGGAGCATTCAGATGACCATAGACAGAAACAAAGGCTTGGAACTTTCCGAGTTTGCAAGAAACTAGACCGAAAGAAGCAGTTGTAATGAAAAAGCTTTTGGATTATATACGTCCGGAGAGCAAGAAGAAGCTTATCGCGGGTATTATCGTTTCGGCGATTCTGCTTTCGCTTATGTTTGCTTTCGGAGTAGGCGGTAAAAAGCATATGGTTCTCGGCGCCGCATTGTGCCTCGGAACAGGCTTATTAGTTGCTTTCAGAAGACTCAATTTTTATCAGTCGCTTGTATGCGGAATTCTTTATCTGATTGTGGTTCCGCTTAGGATGTTTTATAGGCTGGAGCTTCCGATTAACAACCTTGAGTTTACAAGTCGTAATGCAATTATTATCAGCCTTGTTCTGATTTATGTGTTGTACCTTTTCTTTTATATAGTGACACAGAGAATTGGGGCTTCGCTGGGTGTAACGGGCATTTTCCTGCTGGTACTTACAATTGCCGAATATTACGTTTTTACTTTCAGAGGGATGGCTATAAGCTTCGCTGATTTGTTTGCGATAAGAACGGCCATTTCGGTTAGCGGTGAATATAACTACACTCCCTCGAGTGAGCTTATTTACAGCGTTTTGTGGTTTGCCTTTTTTATAGCTTTAGGGTTTAAGATTAATATATCGCCTAAGAGTATCAAGGAGCGATTTGCCGGATACAGAGCCATGCCGGTGCATATTGCGGCAAGCGTCGCGGCTGCGGTTATAGTGATTTGTTTCTTTTATGTTATTGCGAAGACACCCTTTCTTGCTAATCACGGCGTTAACGACGAAAAATGGGCGGAATGTAAACTCAATTTTGTCAACGGCTGTCTGATGTATCCTTTTGTGGAGCTTCGTGCCGGCAGGATCGACAAGCCTTCGGATTATTCGGCGGAGAGATTGCTTCAAATCGGCGGGGATTATTCGAACAGTTTTGTATCGCCCCGTGAGGAGAAGACTGAGAGACCCAATATCATTCTTATCATGAATGAGGCCTTCAGTGACCCGAGAGTGCTGGGGAATTTTGAGACCGGTCAGGAGCTTATGCCCTTTATGGACAGCCTTTATACAAGCGAGCGTTCCATAAGAGGTAACCGTTATATGCCGGTGCTCGGGGGACTTACCGTTAACAGTGAGTTTGAGGTGCTGACGGGTAATTCGATGTTCTTTCTTTCGGCAAGCTCGATTCCTTATGAGACATCCATAAATTCTCCGATGCCGTCTCTTGCCAAGGAACTTGAGGCAATCGGGTATTCATCCATGGCGATGCATCCGCATGTGAGAATTGCTTACGGAAGAGATACCACTTACGATTGTTTCGGATTTGACGAATTTATAGATGTTAACGATTTTACGGTCAATATAGAGACTGTGGGCGCATACCCGGACGATGCCACCAATTATCGAGAGATAATCAAGCGATTCGAGTCAAGGGATAAGGACAAGCCGTTCTTCCTTTTTGACGTAACGATACAGAATCATTCACCGTACTGGAAAAAAGTGAGAGATACCAAGATTCTCTCCATTAACGGAACTTCCGAGGATTACGGTGAAAAGTACAGTCTTGAAGAGACTTACTTTGATTTGTTAAGAAAGTCCGATGATGCTTTTAAGGAGCTCGTTGAGTACTTTGAGACTGTGGACGAGCCGACGATTATTTGTATGTTCGGCGATCACGAGGCAATACTTTCGGATGATTTCTACGACGCGGTTTTCGAGGGCACAGGTTATTCTGAGCAAAAGAAAAACGAGTTAAAATACATCACTCCCTACGTCATGGTGGCCAATTACGACGCAGACCTTGAGAGCATGGGAGATTTCAGTGCCAATTACCTTGGAGCGGTTTTGCTTAACGAATTGGGACTTCCGATGTCACAGTTTAGAAAGTTCCAGTTACAGGCCATGGAGACCTTCCCCATACTTTCGGTTCACGAACTCGCGGACTCAAAAGGGGTAAGCGTTGACAGAAAAGACTATTCCGATAACGATATAATCAATACATATCGCATATTCCAATATGATATGATGTTTGGTAAGGAGCCTACGGACGCCGTATATGCTCCGGAAGACTACGGAAGTGTTGCCGTGGCAGACGCAGGCAGTTCGAGTGAAGAATGGTACGACAAGTTCACTGCCGTTACTCACGCGCTTGGAACTACCGGCGATGGGCAGCTCGGCACCAATTCGCGAGAAGCTTTCATCTACAATTACAAGCGGGGCCAGCGACTGTTTGAAGCGGACATTCAGATAACTTCGGATGGTGTTGCGGTTATAAGGCACGATTGGGAACAGGATTTGGGCCAGGGACTTTCTTTGGCAGGAACCGACGGAACGGTGAGAGTACCGACGGCGGAAGAGTTCCTCAGCAAGAAGATATACGGTAAGTACACGCCTTTGACGCTTGAAGAGTGGTTCGAGCTGATGGATGAGTACCCCGATGTATGGCTTATTACCGACAGTAAGTACAGCGGTACGGTAACGGAAGACTTTAAGCTCTTTCGTGAGACGGCCGTTAATAGCGGTCACGCAGACGTACTTAACAGGGTTATAGTTCAGTTGTACTATCCCGAGATGTATGACGAGGTTGAGGCCTCAGGACATTTTGAACACTATATACTTACACTGTATATGACCGGTTATCCCGAAGACAGTTCGGAGATGCTTAAGCTTCTTGAAAGTGACAAGGTAGATGCTTTGACCATGCCGGAAGACTATGTGGTCAATGAGCGGGTATTAAGCGATATAGCGGGCAGACAGAACTACAAGGTGTTCCTGCATACCGTCGACGACCCGGAGAAGGCTGCGGAACTTATGCAGTACGTGGACGGGCTTTACACCGATACACTGCTTGAGAAGCAGGTAAGAAGCATGAAATAATCAAGTTACACGATAGATTTTACATATAAGTTTGTCTTACAGACTTGCTTACGATACTATTTCTTTTCGGAGGATTTGAGTATGGATTACGAAAAAAATATTAACTGCGAAAGACACGTTAAAATCGCCAACGACGTTGTGGGTAAGATTGCCGCAATCGCCGCTCTTGAGGTTGAGGGTGTATCCGCAATGGGTAACAACATCACCACTGAAATCATGGGCAAGGTCGGCATGAAGAACCTCATGAAGAACGTTAAGGTGGAGATTTTAAGCGGCAAGGTTAATGTGGAACTTGCCATCACCGTTGATTACGGAATGAATATTCCCGGACTCAGCCAGAATGTTCAGACACGTGTCAAGCAGGCAATTGAGAACATGACAAGCCTTGAAGTGGGCGACGTTAACGTACGTATCGCCGGTATCAATCTTGTTAAAGAGGATCAGTATGAAGAGAAGTGAATTAAGAGAAGTATTGTTTAAGCTTTTGTTCAGGGCAGAATTCAACGATGTATCCGAGATGCCCGAGCAGATGCAACTTTATTTTGACAACGACGCGGACAACTTAAAGATTAAAGACGAGGACCGCGAGTACATCATCAAGCGCGAGGAAGATATATTAAGCAAGCTTTCCGAGATTGACAAAGAAATCTCCGAGAAGGCCGTAGGCTGGACCATCGACAGAATGGGCAAGGTTGATCTTGCGATTATCAGACTTGCGGTTTATGAGATTTTATTTGATGCGGATATTCCGCTCGGTGTATCCATCAATGAAGCGGTCGAACTTGCCAAGAAATACGGCCGCGACGAATCAAAAAGCTTTGTAAACGGGGTGCTTGCTAAGTTTGGCAAATAGTGTTTATTCTGTTTCCCAGATTAACAAATACATAAAGAATATGTTTGGGAGTGATTACCTGCTTTCTAACATTTCGGTTAAGGGCGAGATAAGCAACTTAAAATATCACTCTTCGGGACATATTTATTTTACCCTCAAGGACGAGAAAGGTGCCATCAAGGGCGTTATGTTCTCATCCTACCGCCAGGGTCTTAAATTCACGCTCAAAGAAGGCATGCAGGTAACCGTTACCGGTTCCATAGAAGTCTACGAGCGTGACGGCACCTACCAGATTTACGCCCGCTCTATTAAGGAAGAGGGCGTAGGTAATTTATTCGAGCAGTTTGAAAAGCTCAAAGAAAAGTTAGAAGACTTGGGAATGTTCGACCCTTCCTATAAGCGTCCGATTCCTAAGTTTGTTAAGAAACTCGGGGTTATTACCGCACCCACCGGCGCGGCTGTACGAGACATAATCGATGTTTCCAAGAGACGTAACCCCGGCATAGAGATTATTCTGTACCCCGCAATCGTGCAGGGTGACGATGCTCCCGCAAGCATCATAGCAGGTCTTAAGGAACTCTCAGAGTTCGGTGTGGATGTAATCATCTGCGGACGAGGCGGTGGCTCCATGGAAGACCTTTGGGGCTTTAACGACGAGGGTGTGGCGGAAGCTATCTTTAACTGTACTGTACCCGTAATTTCTGCGGTGGGACATGAGACAGACTTTACGATAGCCGATTTTGTGGCTGATTTACGTGCTCCGACACCGTCAGCGGCGGCTGAACTTGCGGTATGCGACATGGCGACACTTGCCGCAGATTTAAGAAATAAAAAGGAAATCCTTAACAGGGACATAAGGCGCAGGATTAATAATCTTCGTAAAGACAGCGCTCATTATGCAGAAAGGCTGTCACTTCTTAATCCCGATGCAAGACTTAAGAAGAGAAAGGAAAATCTTCTTTTGCTGAGAGATGCCTTAAATAGGGCAATGGAGTCTATACTCCGGGACAGAAAGCACAGCATGGCGCTATACGCCGAGAGACTTCACGGACTCTCGCCCCTTCTTAAGCTTTCGGGTGGATATTCCTACGTGGAAGGGCCGAAGGGCGGCGCGGTTAAAAGTGTTAAGGATGTTTCGGTTAACGACAGTTTGAAGATTAACGTGACGGACGGTTACATTACCGCCGTCGTTAAGGATAAACAGGAGGCTTAATATGGCCGAGGCTAAGAAACAGACCATCGAAGAGATGTTTGAAACAATAGAAGGCACCATCGCAGAGCTTGAAAAAGACGACCTTCCTCTTGAAAAGGCATTTTCCTGCTACGAGGAAGGCATTAAGCTTGTCAAGAAATGCGAGGAAGAAATCGACGCGGTAGAGAAGAAAGTTATGGTGTTAAGCGGAGGTGAAGTTCATGAGTTTTCATGAAGATTTGAGCTTGCGTGTTGAGAAGGTGAATAACCTATTAGAGAGCGTTATGAAGGTCGACACGGGTCTTTCGGAGTACCTTATGGAGGCTATGCGTTACAGCGTGTACGGAACCGGCAAAAGACTTCGCCCGATTCTTATGGAGGCATCCGCTGAGCTATTCAGAGGTGATGCGCCTGAGCTTCCTTACTTCATGGCCGCTATCGAGCTTATTCACTCATATTCGCTGGTGCACGACGATATGCCTTGCATCGACAACGATGAGTACAGAAGAGGCCGTAAGACCACCCATGCGGTGTATGGCGAGACAACAGCGCTTCTTGCGGGCGACGGATTATTGAACTTCGCTTATGAGACAGCGGCGGCTGCTTTTAACGATACCAAGGATCCTGTTAAGACTGCCAATGCTCTTAAGATTCTTGCGCGTAAGGCAGGAATTTTCGGCATGGTAGGCGGTCAGGCTGTGGATGTACACTGCGAGAAGAACAACGACCCGCTTACTCAGGAAAAGCTTTTATATATTCACGAGAACAAGACGGCGGCACTTATCGAGGCAGCTATGATGATAGGCGCGGTACTGGGCGGTGCGTCCCAGACCGACGTTAAGAAGATGGAAGAGGCGGCATCCGCAATCGGTATCGCTTTCCAGATTCGTGACGACATTCTTGATGTTGTGGGTACGTTTGAGGAACTCGGCAAGCCCATCGGCTCCGACGCCGACAACGACAAGGACACCTACGTAACCCTCTTTGGCTTCGATAAGGCCAAGGAAGACGTGCAGATGTATTCCGATAAGGCTTTAAGCATTATCGAAAGCTTCGGCGGAGACAAGGAATTCTTACTTAAACTTGTGGAAAGCCTTATATCCCGCAATAAATAACTTTTTCTTTTGAAGGACTTGGCATTATGGTACTTGAGAAGATACTTAAAGAAAACAATATTAAAAAGATTCCCGAATCCGAATGGCCGCTTCTTGCAGGCGAGATCAGGGACTTTCTCATAGATAAGATCAGTGTGACCGGCGGACACTTAGGCTCTAACCTTGGTGCCGTGGAGCTTACCATGGCGCTTCACCTTTTCTGCAACCTTCCCGACGATAAGATTGTATGGGACGTAGGACATCAGTCATACACTCACAAGCTTCTTACGGGCAGAAGAGAAGGCTTCGACACACTGAGAAAATACGGCGGAATGGCAGGCTTCCCCAAGACCAAGGAAAGCCCCTGCGATTCGTTTAACACAGGTCACAGCTCCACTTCTATTTCCGCAGGCCTCGGCCTTGTTAAGGCACGCGACCTTCGCGGCGAGAATCACACCATCGTATCCGTAATCGGTGACGGTTCTCTTACCGGCGGTATGGCTTACGAAGCGCTTAATAACGCATCCAAGCTTACCTCCAACTTTATTGTGGTACTTAACGACAATAACATGTCCATTTCCGAGAACGTCGGCGGTGTATCCAAGTATCTTAACTCGATAAGAACCGCAGACACCTACTTAGGGCTCAAAGAAAACGTGCTTAACACGCTTCTTAAGGTTCCGGGCGGCGAAGGCATCGCCAACCGCATCAGAAAGGCCAAGAGCACCGTTAAGAGTATGGTGGTTCCCGGCATGTTCTTTGAGGACATGGGCATTACATATTTAGGCCCCGTAGACGGCCACAACGTTAAGGCTATCCTCAAGGTTCTTGAAGAAGCCAAGCACGTTAAGGGTCCTGTACTCGTACACGTCAATACCAAGAAAGGCAAGGGCTACCTTCCTGCCGAGAGACATCCTTCGAGATTTCACGGCACAGAGCCTTTTGACGTAGCAACGGGACTTCCTTCCCATCCTCACAACAAGGCCAATTACACCGACGTATTCTCCACCGTAATGGTTAAGCTCGGCGAGAGAAATGAAAAGGTAGTAGCCATAACCGCAGCAATGGCGGACGGCACCGGCCTTAAGAGATTCAGAAATGCTTATCCCGACAGATTCTTTGACGTAGGTATTGCGGAAGAGCACGCGGTTACTTTTGCCGCAGGACTTGCCGCAGGCGGTATGAGACCAGTCGTGGCCATATATTCATCGTTCTTGCAGAGAGCGTACGATCAGATACTTCACGACGTATGCATTCAGAACCTTCCCGTCACCTTTGCCATCGACAGAGCAGGTGTTGTGGGAAGCGACGGTGAGACCCATCAGGGAATATTTGACTTATCATACTTATCATCGATACCGGGCATTACCATAATGGCGCCCAAGAACAAGTGGGAGTTATCCGACATGCTTAAGTTCGCGGTTTCTTTTGACGGACCTGTAGCCATAAGATATCCGAGGGGCGAGGCTTATGACGGACTTGAGGCCTTCAGAGCACCGGTTGAGTATGCTAAGAGCGAGATTATCTACAGCGAGAAAGACATTGCGCTTGTAGCGGTCGGCTCCATGGTTAAGACTGCCGAGAAGGTAAGAGACCGACTGAAACTCGCAGGATATAATTGTACGCTTGTTAACGCGCGCTTTGTTAAGCCGCTTGATGAAGCTATGTTTACAACACTTACCGGCGAGCACAAGCTCATAGTAACGCTTGAAGAGAACGTCGCAAGCGGCGGTTTCGGAGAGCGTGTACGGGATTTTCTGGACAGAGAAGGCTCAGACAGCGAGCTTATCACAATTTCCATCCCCGACGAGTATGTGGAACACGGTAATGTGGATATACTAAAAAAAGAAATCGGCATTGACGAAGAAACTGTTTATAACAAAATAATGTCAAAAGCCACTCGAATTTGGTAATATTATGAAGGAAAGACTGGATGTACTACTGGTCAGTCAGGGGCTGTGCGAGTCAAGAAAAAAGGCCAAGACCGTTATTATGAGCGGAGACGTGTTCGTAAACGGTCAGCGCGAAGACAAAGCCGGCACCATGTTTGACCCAGAGAAAATTAAAATAGAAGTACGCGGCGACAAGCTTAAATATGTAAGCCGCGGTGGATTAAAGCTTGAGAAAGCTTTGGAGGTGTTCCCGATAGACCTAAACGGCGCGGTGTGTATGGACATCGGAGCTTCCACCGGAGGATTTACCGATTGTATGCTCCAAAACGGAGCCGTAAAGGTGTATTCTATAGATGTGGGTCACGGCCAGCTTGCATGGAGCCTTCGCAACGACGAGAGAGTAGTCTGCATGGAAAAGACCAATTTCCGCTATGTGGAGCCCACAGACCTGCCGGATGTGCCTGATTTTGCGTCCTGCGACGTATCCTTTATATCGCTTACGAAGATTCTTGAGCCGGCGGTTAAGATACTTAAGGACGGAGGCTACATGGTATGCCTCATTAAGCCTCAGTTTGAAGCAGGCAGAGAAGAAGTCGGCAAGAAAGGCGTCGTGCGCGACAAGAAAGTTCACGAAGCCGTTATCAACAAGGTAATCGATTATGCCAAGTCCGTAGGCTTTGCAATATGCGGCCTTGACTATTCGCCCATAAGAGGTCCCGAAGGTAACATCGAGTACCTGCTATACATGAAGAAAGACACCGAAGGTGACGCCTTCGAGCCCGATATAGAATCAACAGTCAATAAAGCACACGAATCACTCGACAAGTGATCGGAATGGAGAAGTTATGAATCGCTTTCTGGTACGCACCAACGAATCCAAGGATGAAGGATTCAAGATTACAAACACGATTAAGGATTTCCTTGAAAAGAACGGTAAGACCGTACAGATTGAGGTAATGGACGATAAGAAAATCTACGGCAAGGAAGAAGCTTCTTTCTTTGACAAAGAAAACCGTCCCGATGCCGTAATCGTACTCGGCGGAGACGGCACCATGCTTAGAGCCGCAAGAGATTTCGTGGAAGAAGAGGTTCCGATTCTCGGCGTGAACTTAGGAAGCCTCGGATACCTTGCGGAAGTTGAAAAGTCTTATATTACCGAAGCACTTAAGAAGCTTATTTCGGGCGATTACTTCATCGAAGAGCGCATGATGCTTGAAGGAAATATTCTAAGAGACGGTCAGTCGGTTGCTCATACCATGGCACTTAATGACATTGCGGTTCTTAAGTCTCTTCCCTTCAGAGCGATTAACTTCGACGTATATGTGAACGGACAGTTCTTAAAGAGCTACGGCGCCGACGGTGTTATCGTATCGACGCCCACCGGCTCCACCGGTTACAACCTTTCCGCAGGCGGCCCCATTGTGGAGCCTTGCGCAGACTTACTTGTTATGACTCCTGTATGTCCTCATACCATGAATTCCCGCAGCATTATCTTAGCGGGCGAGGACGAAGTCTACATAGAGATTAAAGACGCCAAGAACGGCGGCGAGCAGGCTGCTTTTGCCATGAGCGACGGAGCCGCACACTTCGACCTTAAGACGGGTGATTCTTTTGTCTTAAGAAGAAGCGAGAGACGCACCAGAATCATCAAGCTTAAGAAAGAAAGCTTCCTTGAAATTCTGCAAAAGAAAATGAACGACTAAGTCGCACCGAGCAAAAGGGGATTACAGTGAAGAATAACAGACATAAGAAAATTTTGGAACTTATAGAGAAGTATGATATCGATACGCAGGACGAACTCTGCAAGAGACTTGAAGAGGCGGGCTTTTCGGTTACACAGGCCACCGTTTCGAGAGATATCAACAATCTGCATCTTTACAAGAAGAATCTTGGCAACGGACGCCAGAAATACGCTATTGACGTAGACAACGACCACGAGCTTGACGAGAAGTACAGAAGAGTTCTTACCGACGGATTTGTGTCCATCGATATGGCTCAGAACATTCTTGTTATCAAGACCGTGTCGGGTATGGCTATGGCGGTTGCCGCAGCGATAGATTCACTTAAGTTCACCGAGATTGTGGGCACAATCGCAGGTGACGATACCATCATGATGGCCATCAGAACGGTAGAAGATACCAAGGCCGTTATGTCAAAGATTCAAAGTATCATAGGGGACTAGTACCCTTAAGATAGATATAGCCAAACTCCGGGAGAGAAAAGGCAGAAATTATGTTAGAGTATATGCATGTAAGAAATCTGGCACTTATCAAGGATTGTGAGATTTCTTTCACCAAGGGGCTTAACATTTTAACCGGCGAGACAGGTGCCGGTAAGTCAGTGTTGCTTGGTTCCGTGAATTTAGCCCTTGGAGCCAAGGCAGATAAGGAGATTATACGTACGGGGGAGGAAGAAGCTTATGTGGAGCTTGTTTTTTCTCTTAACGAATCTGCCCGAAAGACCCTTGAATCTATGGAAATTACGGCCGATGAAGGAACGGTCGTCGTATCCAGAAAAATTACCCCCACCAAGAACGTATTTAAGATTAACGGAGAGATAGTGCCGGCCAAGCAGGTTAAGGAACTTGCGGGCGGTCTTCTTGACATTCACGGACAGCACGAGCATCAGTCGCTTCTTAACAATGTTAAGCAACGTGATATGATTGATGCTTACGGCGGCGACAAGGTAAGAGATGCCTTGAAAGCCGTGGCTGAGGCATGTGCTAAGTACGAGTCGGTGAGGGAAGAGCTTTCAGAGGCTGAAGGCAAATCTCAGGGGCGCGAGCGTGAGATAAGTCTGCTTAAGTATGAATGTGACGAAATTGAGGCGGCTGAGCTTGTAATCGGCGAGGATGAAGAACTTGAAGACGCATACAAGAAGATGAAGTCTGCCGAGAAACTGCTCGGATATGTCAATGAATCCATGGCACTTATATCAGGCGGGGCGGAAGGTGATGCGGGAAGCCTTGTGTCGAGAGCTTTGGGGCTTATGAGAAAGGCTTCGGGACTTGATGAGGGCGCCGAGAAAATGGCAGAAGCACTTGCGGGCGTAGAAGATATGCTCGGCGACTTTTCGCTTGAAGCATCACGCTACGCGGAGAGTCTTGAATTTTCCGAGGAAGACTTTGTAAGGACAGAAGAGCGTCTTAACATTATCAACAGCTTAAAGCTTAAATTCGGTTCCACTATTCAAAAGATTTTGGACTATTACGAAGAAAAGTCGGCAGAGCTTGAGAAACTCGAGAATCTGACGGAATATATAGAGAAGCTTAAGAAGGATGAGGAGGCGGCGCTTAATGATTACACGGCCAAGGCACGAGCTCTCAGCGCCCTTCGTAAGAGTGCGGCGGAAGACTTTTCTAAGCTTTTGGCGAGCGAACTTCTGTCGCTCAGCTTTCTTGATGCAAGATTTAATGTGCTTATCGAAAGTGACGAGGCTATGGTCAGCAAGAACGGCTTTGATAAGGTTGAGTTTATGATTTCCACTAACCCCGGCGAGCCCGAGAAGCCTATTAAGAATGTGGCAAGCGGCGGTGAACTTTCAAGAATCATGCTTGCGATTAAGACTATCTTAGCCAAGCGTGATGAAGTCGATGCACTTATTTTTGACGAGATTGACGCGGGTATCAGCGGTCGTACCGCATGGGAAGTATCGGGAAGATTGTCCCGCCTTGCAAGGGAACATCAGGTTATAGCGATTACTCACCTTGCACAGATTGCGGCTTCTGCCGATTCGCACTTTGAGATAGTTAAGAACGTCGAGGACGGAAGCACCGTCACCAATATTTTAAGACTTGACGGTGACGGAGAGGTAAGAGAACTTGCGAGAATGTTAGGCTCGGATTCCCTTGATGAAGCAACACTTACCAATGCAAGAGAATTAAAGGCCAAGGCCAATGAGCGAAAGGAAACTGTATAGATGGATATAGATTGGGAACAGAAAAAAAGGGGTTTCAGGGCAGTATATTTTTTCTCCTTGCTTATGTACTTCACCGTTCTTTTTATGCTGTACTTTAATCAGACGGCAGTCTTATATAACGGAGCGAATAACTTTGAATCGGATACAGCGGTTCATATCAGAATGGCTGTTGTTGACGGGTATTATCACAGTCTTGCCGCTTTTGTCTATTTGTTCTTTGCGAAAATTGTAAGATTTGAAGCAGCTCTTATGTTGATAGCAACTTTGCTTGCTATTCTTACTGTGGGCGCAATTCCTCTTACAGCTAAGCTAGTGCGAGAAGTGTTAAAAAGAAGCGGAGTAGAATTATACGATCCGCTCATATGGGTTATTGCTTTTGCCGGTAACATACTTATCGCTTTCTACGTAAAGGCGGCGAATCGCGCGCATTATATCGGTTATCAGAGCCCGAATATGTGGCACAATTCCACTTATACGTTTATGCGATTCTTTGCGATTCTCACAATGATTGTTTTCCTTAAATTGTATGATGATTATAAAGACAAGGTGTCGGTTTGGAAGTGGCTTCTTTTTACGCTTCTTCTTACAGTTACAACAGGCTTTAAAGCCAGCTTTTTAACAGTCTTTGCGCCGGTACTTGCTATTGTTCTTGTCAGGGATTTGTGTAAGAAGACTAAATTTTGGAACGTGTTCTTTATGGCTTTAAGCGTTGTTCCGCCTATGGCTGTTATGGTGCTTCAAAGCATCGTCTTGTCCGGTACCGACGGCTCCAACGGGTATGCCATCAAGCCCTTTGCGGCTCTTAGCATGAGGGGCGACCATCCCAAGGCAGCGCTCATTCTTTCCGTGCTGTTCCCGGTTATTCTTTTGCTGGCGCATATTAAGGATTTTTATAAGGATAAGTATTATTTCTGGTCGCTTGTGATGTGGGCGGTTGGATTTGTTGAGGTATTTCTCTTCATAGAGACCGGCGAGCGTGCGCTTGACAGTAACTTTATGTGGGGATACTCCATATCGTTGTTCTTCCTTTTCATTTCATCGATGATTAGGCTGTTTAAAGACCTTTTTGTCGAAAAAACAAGTATTGTAGTAAAGATAATAGGTTGTGTTGCTGCGGCAGCTCTTGTATGGCATGTGGTGAGCGGCATCAATTATCTCAGTATACTTTATTCGGGGGTAACGTATTTTGCCTGAGTCGATTTTTGACAGAACCGAAAAGTTAATAGGTGAAGATAAAGTAGCAGGTTTACATAACAAGACCGTTGCTGTGTTCGGACTCGGCGGTGTGGGAGGTTATGTTTGCGAGGCTTTGGCGCGTGCCGGAGTGGGTCATCTTGTACTGGTGGATCACGATACGGTTAACATAACTAATATCAACCGACAGGTAATAGCCCTTCACTCAACCCTCGGAATGAAGAAGACCGATGCTTTTCTTGCGAGGCTTAAGGACATAAATCCGAACATTGAAGTAACTGTTCATGACTGCTTTTTTTTACCCGAGAACAGTAGTATTATAGATTTTAAGAAGTTAGATTACGTGGCCGATTGTGTGGACACAGTTACGGCCAAGATTGAGATAATAAGTAAGTGCAAGGAAGCCGGAACGCCCGTGATTTCCTCCATGGGAACGGGCAATAAGCTTGACCCCGGGCAGTTTCAGATTGCGGACATCAGCAAGACTGAGGTGTGTCCCCTTGCCAAGGTAATGCGTAAGGAGCTTAAGGATCGCGGAATCAAGAAGGTAAAGGTTCTTTTTTCCAAAGAATTGCCTGTTAAGACGGGACTCAGGACTCCCGCGAGCATTTCTTTTGTGCCTCCCGTTGCGGGGCTTATGATTGCCGGCGAGATAGTAAGAGATTTGATTAAGGATTAAAGTAATTGTTCGAATAAAAATTTTGATTGGAGAATACCATGAAAAAGATTTTGTTTGTTGCAAGTGAAGGTGTACCTTTTATCAAAACAGGAGGCCTTGCGGACGTTGTGGGATCGCTTCCCAAATGTATCGACAAGAGATACTTCGACGTTCGCGTATTCATGCCCAAGTACGCATGCATGCGCGATGAAGTTAAGGCCAAGATGCAGTATGTGACCCATTTTTATATGGATTACAACTGGAAGAATGAGTATGTGGGAGTACTTACGGCGGTAGAGGAAGGTATCACTTATTACTTCATCGACAGCGAATATTACTTTAACGGACTTAAGCCTTACGGCAACGATCCTTTATTTGAAATTGAGAAATATGCATACTTTTCGAAGGCCGTTCTTTCGGCACTTCCGCTTTTAGATTTTCAACCCGATGTAATACATTGTCATGACTGGCAGACCGGCCTTGTGCCCGTATATCTTAAGGAACGCTTTATGGGCAACGAGTTCTACCGCGGCATCAAGAGCGTTATGACCATTCACAACCTTAAGTTCCAGGGCAAATGGGACGTTAAGGCGGTTAAAAACATCACCGGTCTTTCCGACTATTTCTTCACATCAGACAAGCTTGAAGCATATAAAGACGCTAACCTTTTAAAGGGCGGTCTGGTATATGCCGACGCTATCACAACTGTAAGTGCAACCTATGCGCAGGAGATTATGACAGACTTCTACGGCGAGGGCTTAAACGGCCTGCTGAGAGCGCGCGCCAACGATCTTCGCGGTATCGTCAACGGTATCGACTACGAGGAGTTCAATCCCGCAACGGACAAGGCACTTAAGTATCCTTACGACGCAATCACTTTCAGAAAAGAAAAAATAAAGAACAAGACAGCTCTGCAGGCGGAATTGGGTCTTGCAGTTAACGCTAAGACCATGATGATAGGCATAATTTCCCGCCTTACCGACCAGAAAGGTCTCGATCTTATTGCCTACATGATGGACGAACTTTGTCAGGACAACGTCCAGATAGTAGTGGTAGGTACCGGCGAGGAACGCTACGAGAACATGTTCCGCCACTTCGACTGGAAGTACGGCGACAAGGTATCCGCCAATATCTATTACTCAGACGAGCTTGCGCACAGAGTATACGCTTCCTGTGATGCATTCTTAATGCCTTCGTTATTCGAGCCCTGCGGCCTTTCACAGCTCATCGCGCTTCGCTACGGTACAATTCCCATTGTGCGCGAGACGGGCGGCTTGAAGGACACTGTAGAGCCTTACAACGAGTATGAGAGCAAGGGCACGGGATTTTCTTTTACCAACTACAATGCCCACGAGATGCTCGCCTGCATCCGCAACGCCGAGCGCATCTACTACGACAAGAAACGCGAATGGAACAAGCTCATCGACCGCGCCATGGCCTGCGACTTCTCATGGCACAAGAGCGCGCTGAAGTATCAGGAGATGTATGACTGG
>Ga0129306_1001041_pt1 | contig 35776 bp, 30 predicted proteins | sample P827metagenome_FD_94438 | JGI IMG/M metagenome (GOLD analysis project Ga0129306, IMG submission 94438) | Capybara group fecal microbial communities from Wisconsin, USA - P827 metagenome | ecosystem: Host-associated > Mammals > Digestive system > Large intestine > Fecal | place: USA: Wisconsin...
CATAACGTTTTTCGTCCGCGCGAGACAGCGTGCGGCGCATGAGGAGGCTGCTAAAAAATGGGTGCGCGTGACCGAATTGCTTATATCCGCGGCCTGTTGGACGCGGGGGGAGCGGGAGATGGCGTTACACCAACGCTTTATGCCGCGATCGTTGAAGCGCTTGAAGCGCTTGCCGCCGAAAATGAAGAATTGCGTAATACTTTGACGGAGCAGCAAAAAGCTGTCGAAGATCTCAACTTCATTTGTGGTGAGCTGGATGCCGATCTGTCCGAAGTGGAGGCCTGCCTCGAACTCGATGTTGACGATGGTTCGCAAGAGCAGGAAGACAGTGAAGGCGACGAGTTGGAGAGCGAATACTTCGAGACGACGTGCCCATACTGCGGCAGACATTTTTTCTGCCATTCTTCACTGATGACGGACAGCGGCGAAGTCGAGTGTCCCGACTGTGAACGCCGTTTTCAGCCGGATGTCGTAGACGCCGAACAAGCTGATGATGGACGCGATGGTTGATCTTGGGCAAGGCTCGGAGCCTGAGTACGGAGCAGGATTTGATCTCGATAAAGCCGTTGAAGACGCTCGCAAGGAGGAAGAAGCTGCAGGCGACAGTCATCTGCACATCTCTGAGGATGTCGTTCAAGAGATCGCGCGCCGTGCTTTGGCCCGAGTGTCGTCTGTAGTGCCGGCCAGCGTCGGGACTACTGTGCTGGGTATCGGCCGCAGGAGCCCCGAAGGGATCAAGATCACTCTTCTGGAAGAGGGGGCTCAGCCACAGATCTCGATCGATGTGTATGTGCTGGTGAAATACGGCCTGCGCATTCCCGACGTTGCTTGGGACCTGCAGGAATTTTTAAAGAATCAGCTCGAAAATTCTACAGGATACGAAGTGAAAGCCGTCAATATTTTTGTTCAGGGCGTTTATTTTGGCGATCAGTCATCAAAAAACGAAAGCTCTCCAGAGGAATCGGAAGCAAAGGCCGTTTCAGCTCCTGCCGGAGAATGAATACTAACAGCCGGCTCATCACGGGCCGGCTGATTTTCTATCCGCTTATTGACGAACGAGGCAAGAGTGTCAGATATCCCTACAGCGAATTGCAGAGGCAAGAGGGAGATGGGAGCATAATGTATCAAAACTTTGGGAAAACTCCCTATGGTTTTATTAAAATAGAGAGCCAGGCCATCATTTCGCTTGTCGCACCGCATCTTCCGTCCGGTGCGTTGTGCAGCGCTGTCAGACTCCGTCCTCATGATCGCCTCTGTCTCGTCGTCATCAGTGACAGGCGGGAATTCTGGAGCAGAGAAGACGACATGCGACGAGCCAGGGCGATCACCGACGCTCTCCGCGAGGCCGGCATGGACCTTCCCAGACTGCGCTGGATCAGGCAGACGCGTTTTTCCGATCGTCCCGAACTTGACGAGAAACACGTCTATACCCAACCTGTTTTTTGGGTTAATATTACCTGCAGTATCTACGCGTTCTTTGTGCTTTCCTGGGGCAAATTGCTGATCGGAGCTTGTATCGCTTTGTGCGCTTGGCTGCTTTCGTTTTGGATGACGGTCGGCGGCGGCTGGCAGAAACTGAAGGGGCTTTTCCCGTTCCTGAAACGGGAAAGATGATTTTTTTAAGAGGATCTTGAATGTCGAATAATCTAGAAGGACTAGGAAAAGAAGGAAAGGGCGGCGCTAAACATGCTGCCCGTGTTCGTCTCTTCCAGATCATGTGCGCGCTCGAGCCGGAAAGGGATGTACCCCTCTCTCAGTCCGAGATCGAGTTTCGCTTTGAGGAGCTCTTTGTTGCTCCCGAGAGCAAAGCAGAGATAAAAATCAGCGAACTTGATTCGGATGAGGACGACAGGGGCCGCGCGTTTGTGCCTTTTGAAGAATTTCGCCTGACGTGTGCGCAGGTCGTGAAGATCCGTGAAGCGCTCGACGAGATCGACAGCATCATAGAGCGTTTTTCCACCGGATGGAAGCCTTCGCGGATGTCTTTGGTCGATCGTACTGCCATACGGATCGCCGTTTATGAAGGATTTGTTGCCCGCACTGTGCCCGTCTCAGTCGCACTGAGCGAAGCGGTGCTGTTGTGCAAGGAATTCAGCGGCCCGGAGTCGGGTCGTTTTGTCAACGGGGTTCTGGCACGTATTGCCAGGGCGCCTGAGCAATGATCAGAGGCTTGGCCGGCGCCCGCGAAAGACGCCAGTTCACAGTTGATGAAGTCACCCTGCGTGTCAAAAATCTGATCGATTATGACGAAGTTTTGGCCGATCTTGTTGTGGAGGGTGATCTGACTGAGTTCAAACGTCACGTATCGGGACATATCTATTTTACCCTCAAGGGGCAGAACGCCACTTTGGCATGCGTGATGTTCCGCAGCGATGTCGGCGGGCAGCTTTTCTGGCCCCAGATCGGCGATCGCGTCGCTGTGACCGGCAGCGTAAGGCTTTATGAAGCGCGCGGAGCTGTGCAGCTCTATGCGCGAAAAATGATGCCGTTGGGAGTGGGCGCGGCAGCCCGCGCTAAAGAGGAGCTGCGCGCCAGTTTGCAGAAGGAAGGTCTCTTTGCGCAGGAGCGCAAACGCCCGATCCCTTCTCATCCGGCTGTCGTTGCTTGCGTCACATCGGCGACGGGGGCCGCTGTGCGCGATGTGATCAGGCAGTTTTATAACCGTTCACCGCATCTCGAACTGGTCGTCGTTCCCTGTCTTGTACAGGGGGAGACCGCTGCGTCAAGCGCCGTGCAGGCTTTGCGGAGGGCGATAATGGTGCCCGGGGTCGAAGTCATTCTGCTTGTGCGCGGCGGCGGCGCGAAGGAAGATCTAAACCCTTTTGACGATGAAGACCTTGTGCGCGAACTGGCGCGTTCTCCCGTTCCCGTGGTGACAGGCATTGGCCACGAGATCGACGAATCGCTGTGCGACCTGGTTGCCGATCGTCGCGAGCCCACGCCGACCGCGGCTGCCGTTTCTGTTTTTCCTGACAGTGCCGCTCAGGCGGAGTTTCTTTCACAATGTCAGACGCGTCTGAACAGAAATGTTTTGTCGGTCCTGGAGAGCTCGCGGCACGAGCTGGACCTGACTTACGGTGAACTGAACAGAACAGCATCGCAGCGTATCGCAGGCGAGCAGCAGCGGCTTGATATGTGTGGAGACAAGATGACGTATATCTTTTCCGATCATGTTCGTCAGGGGAGTTCGAAATTGAACGAGTTGGAAAGGTCGCTGGGCAACCTGTCGCCGTATTCATTGTGCAAGCGCGGTTACAGCCTTGTGCTTTACAAAGGAAAGCCGCTCGTCAAGGCCGCTGCGGTGTCGAATGGAGAAAGTCTGACTGTGCAACTGCTTGACGGTGATATTTACAGTACGGTAGACTCCGTGCTTACCCGTAACTGAAACATAATTCCCTGTCATAGTGCGGCAGATGTTTTTTTAAGGAGAAATGAAAATGGATTTTAAAATTGCCGATCCCGCCCTTGCGCCAAGCGGCAGACAGAAAATAGATTGGGCCTGGCGTTCTATGCCCGTGTTGCGCGCTTTGAGCGAAAAATACCGGGCAGAACAGCCGTTGCGCGGTGTCAAGCTTTCCTGCTGCCTTCATCTTGAGGCGAAAACGGCTTGTTTGCTGAAAACGTTCAAAGAGCTGGGCGCCGAAGTGCGCTCTGCCGGCAGCAATCCGCTGTCGACGCAGGACGACGTGTGCGCCGCTCTGGTAGAAGCCGGCGTCGGCATTTTCAGCAAACATGGCATGAACGCTCAGGAATATCACGAAAATCTGCGCAGCACGCTCGCCTTTGGGCCTTCTGTCATTGCCGATGACGGTGCTGATCTGGTCGCAACGCTGGTGGCGGAGATGAAGGATCTCATCCCCGGCGTGAAGGGCGCTTCGGAGGAGACCACTTCCGGCGTCAAACGCCTGAAAGCGATGGAAAAGCAGGGTATTTTGCCGTTTCCGGTTATTTCCGTGAACGACGCTAACAGCAAATACCTGTTCGATAACCGCTATGGCACAGGACAGTCAGTGTGGGACGGCTTTATGCGCACGACCAATGTGCTGATGGCCGGCAAGGTGGTTGTGATTGCCGGGTACGGCTGGTGCGGACGTGGAGCGGCGATGCGTGCCCGTGCTCTCGGTGCCCGCGTGATCGTCACCGAGCTCGATCCTCATCGTGCTTTCGAGGCTGTGATGGACGGCAATGAAGTGATGACGATGGCACAGGCGGCGCCCCTTGGAGATATTTTCCTCACGTTCACGGGCAACATCCATGTGATCCGCCGCGAATATATCGAAGCGATGAAGGATAACGTTATCCTTGGCAACGCCGGACATTTCGATGTGGAGATCGATAAAAACGCGCTCGCGGCACTGGCCGTAAACCACGAGCAGGTGCGCGCCAATATCGAAACGTTTACGCTGGCCGACGGCCGGCGCATCAACCTGCTTGGCGAAGGTCGTCTCGTTAATCTGGCCTGCGGCGACGGACACCCGATCGAGATCATGGATCTCAGCTTTGCTCTTCAGTTGGAATCGGCCATCTACGTGAACAAATACGGCCGTGAACTGAAATCGTGTATCATGGACGTGCCGGAGGAGATCGACACGCGTGTCATGTCGGTCAAACTGGCCTCTTCTGGGATCGCGCTCGATGTTCTCACCGAAGAGCAGCAGGCCTATATGGCCGATTGGCAGGAGGAAGAATGAGCATTTCCGTCCTGCTCCGCGACGTGTACCTTTTAGATGGCGAGATGGAGCGTGCGTTACATGCCGACCTTCTCGTTCAGGATGAAAGGATCGCACAAATCGCAGCTCCTCGTTCAATAGACGCCGATGGGCGCGATGTGATCGACGGCTATGGCGGGTTACTGGTCATGCCCGGTTTTTTCAACGCACACTGCCATGCTGCGATGACACTGCTGCGCGGCCTCGGTGAGGAGCGTCCGCTGATGGAGTGGCTTGAGGGGAAGATCTGGCCCGTGGAAGCGCGGCTTGACGGGGAGATCGTCTATGCCGGCACGATGCAGGCCATCTGCGAGATGGCGCTTGGCGGCACAACAGGTTTTGGCGATATGTATTACTTTATGGACCAGGTTGCCCGTGCCGTGAACGAGACGAAGATCCGCTGTTCCGTCGGCGTCGGCGTGGTGCGCGATCCGGCAGTCTTCAAAAAGACGCTGTACCGTGACTATGCTGATGTGGCGGGACCGAGGATCATCAACAGCATCGATCCTCATGCGCCGTACACCGTTTCGCTTGATTATGTGAGCGAGGCGGCGGCAGAAGCGGTGCGGCGCGGCCTGCCTTTACAGACTCATTTTCTGGAGGCGGAGTGGGAGCGCGGCTATATCACCGACACTCTTAAGATGACGCCGGTCGAATATCTGGAAAAGACCGGGCTGGCAAAAGTGCCGCATCTTGTTTTGGCCCATGGCGTGCAATTTAAAGAGGACGAATTGGAGTATCTGGCCGCGCATCCTAACATCACGGTGGTTCACTGCCCGGCGTCGAACCTCAAACTGGGCAGTGGCGTGGCCCTTCTTCCTCGGATGCTGGCGGCGGGAGTCAAGGTGGCTCTGGGCACCGACGGGGCGGCGAGCAACAATCGCCTGGACATGTGGGGCGAAATACGGCTCAGTTCGCTCGTCCATAAAGGCGTCGGCCACGACCCGCTGGCGGTGACATCGAAGCAGATCATCAAATGCGCGACATTGGGCGGCGCTTCGGCATTCGGCTTTGAAAATGTCGGGCTTTTGCGTGAAAGCTGGCAGGCCGACCTCAATGTCGTCGATCTGAACTCACCGCATTATCTTGGCGCCGATGAAGAAAACATGAGCAGCTATGTGGTCTATGCCGGTTCTTCGGCTGACGTGCGGCATGTGATGTGCGGCGGCGACTGGCTGGTGCGCGACCGAAAGTTTGTGCCGCGGCCCATCGATCAGGTCATGGCAAATTCGCGCCGGCAGCGAAACAGGCTGCTTGGGGTAAATAACTGATGATAACGTCATATTGGCGTGCAAATAAATATTTTTTGATTGAAGCGGGAGGTAACGCCTGTGCAGTATCGCAGCGGTAAAGAAGTGCGCGATTTGTTCATCAAGTTTTGGGAGTCGCATGACTGCCACCATTACAAAAGCTTTTCCCTGATCCCTGACGATCCGTCGCTGCTTTTTACGATCGCCGGAATGGTGCCGTTTAAGAAATACTATCTGGGACTGGAAGAGCCTGAGTATCCCCGCGCCGTCACGTCGCAGAAGTGCGTGCGCACCAACGATATCGAAAACGTCGGACACACCGCGCGCCACCACACGTTTTTTGAAATGCTCGGCAACTTCTCCTGGGGCGGCTATTTTAAGCGCGAGTCGCTGACGTGGGGCTGGGATTTCCTCACCAACTGGCTGGGCTTGGACGGCAGCCGCATGTACGCCAGTATTTTTAAAGACGACCAGGAAGCGTTCGACATCTGGACGAAGGAGATCGGCCTGCCGGAGTCGCATATCGTCTTCAACGGCGAGGACGAAAACTTCTGGTACATGGGCCCGCAGGGACCGTGCGGCCCTGACTCGGAGATCATGTACGACCAGGGCGAGAAGTATTCGTGCGGTCCCGACTGTCATCCCGGCTGTGACTGCGACCGTTTCCTCGAGATCTGGAACCACGTGTTCACGCAGTATGACCGTCAGGCCGACGGCAGTTACAAACCGCTGCCCCGCAAGAATATCGACACCGGCATGGGGCTTGAGCGCCTTGTGTCACTGATCCAGGGCGTGCGCAACGACTTTGAGACCGATCTGTTCACGCCGATCATGAAGAAGGCCGGCGAGATCGCGGGCATCAAATACGGCGATTCCGCGCAGGGCGATCTGGCTCTGAAGGTCATCTCCGATCACGTCCGTTCGGTCGCGTTCATGATCGCCGATGGCATTTTGCCGGCCAACGACGGTCAGGGCTATGTACTGCGCCGGCTGCTGCGGCGTGCCGCGCGTTACGGCCGCCTGATCGGGATCAACAAGCCGTTCATCAATGACGTCATCCCCACGGTCATTGCCGAGATGGGCGATCCGTACAACGAGCTGATCGAGAACCGTCTGACGATCGAGAAGATCGTGGAGATTGAGGAGAACAGCTTCAGCAAGACGATCCGTCAGGGCAGCGAACTGCTCGATGTGGAGGTCAAAAATGCGCTGGCGGGCGATGCAAAGGTGCTCAGCGGCGAGGCGGCGTTCCAGTTGTACGATACTTACGGTTTCCCGCTTGAGCTTACCAAAGAGATCTGCGAGGAACGCGGTGTGACAGTCGACGAAGAAGCGTTCAAAGCGGAGATGGAGCGCCAGCGCGAGCGCGCCCGCAGTTCCAGCAAACAGATCGCCAACAACGTGATCAAAGGCAACGCCTTCAATGCGTTGTTCAACGAGTTTGGCGCGACTACGTTCGTGGGTTACGAAAAGGGCGAGTGCATCACGCGTGTGCGAGCTATTGTCAAAGACGGTGCCAAGGTCGACTGTCTGAACGAGGGCGAAGAGGGCGTCGTGCTGCTTGAGAGCACGCCTTTTTATGCCGAGCGCGGCGGTCAGATCAGCGACACCGGGCTCATTCAGGCCGACGGCATGATGGCGGTGGTGAAGGACTCGACGCACCCGTTTGGCGAGCTGAACATGCAGACGGTCACGGTCACCAAAGGTTTTTTGAAGGTTGGCCAGAGCGTGACGGCGACGGTCGATATGGAGCGCCATATGAGCATTGCCCGCAACCACACGGCGACGCATATTCTGCACGCGGTGCTGGGCAAGGTGCTTGGCGGTCACGTGCGCCAGAACGGTTCGCTCGTTTCCGACCGTTTCCTGCGCTTTGACTACACGCATTACGAGGCTCCCAGCCCTGAGCAGCTTGAAGAGATCGAGACGCAGACGAACGCGGCTATTTTGCGCAACATGCCTGTTTCAACGCTGGTGACCAACCTCGAGGCGGCGAAAGCTTCGGGTGCGAAGGCGCTGTTTGAGGAAAAATATGGCAACGTTGTACGCGTCGTCTCGGTGGGCGATTTTTCCAGCGAGCTGTGCGGCGGCACGCATGTTTCCGCTTCGGGTGTGATCGGCAGTTTGAAGATCATCAGCGACGAGAGCATCGGTTCGGGCATCCGTCGTATCACGGCCGTGACGGGCATGGGCACAGTGCAGCTGATGCAGGAGCTCAACCGCATTGCTGACGCGCTTTCGCAAAAATTGGCCGTCAAGCCGCCCCTGCTCGTTCAGAAAGTGGAGAGCATGGAAGACGAGATCAAGGAGTTGAAGCGCCAGATCGACACCATGTCGCGTGAAAAACTGGCTGACAGCATCGACAGCGTGATCGCCAAAAAAACGCTGGCGGACGGTATCAATCTCTATATCGGCAAAATTGACGGCGAGGATATGAATCACCTCCGCGAAGCTGGCGACAAGTTTAAAGACAAAGACGCGAACGCCGTGTTCGTCGTCTTTTCGAAGGCGGCCGAGGACAAGGTGCAGATCCTGTGCATGATCGGAGAAGGGGCGCAGAAAAAGAAGCTGCATGCCGGCCGTATCGTTAAAGAGCTGGCGGCCATCGTCGGCGGCAGCGGCGGCGGCCGTCCCAACATGGCGCAGGCCGGCGGCAAAGACCCCGCCAAGATCCCCGCGGCAGCTGAAGCGGCAGTCGACATCGTGACAAAGATGATCGGAGCGTAAACGTGCCCCGAATCATCTGCCTTGACATCGGAACAGTCCGAATCGGCGTGGCAGTAAGCGATCCCCTGGGCATGTTTGCTCAGGGGATTGCCGTATGGAAGGCTGACGGTCTGTGGATGGATGAGCTGGAACGGACGTTCGAGCGCTACGACACAAGCTGCCTGCTTTTGGGCCTGCCGATCCGCGAGGACGGCACGATCGGCCCTTCGGCGCAGCATGTGCAGGAGGTGGCCGCGCAGATACAGGAGCGCTTTCCGATGATCACGCTCAAGTATGCCGACGAGCGCTACAGCACGCGCGTTGCTACGGGGTTTTTGCTGGAGGCCAATGTGTCGCGCAAAAAGAGGAAGCAGTCTGTCGACAAGATCGCCGCTTCGGTGATCCTGCAAAGCTACCTCGACCGGGAAGGAGCTGATCGCTTTTAAATGGCAGAAAAAAAAGAGGCTTCTCAGCAAAACGGCACGAAGATGACGCCGATGCTGGAACAGTATTATTATTGGAAAAACAAATATCCTGATTGTATCCTGTTCTTCCGAATGGGAGATTTTTTTGAATGTTTTTTTGACGACGCCAAGCTGATCGCTCGCGAACTGGACATTGCGCTGACGGCCCGTGACCCGCAGAAGGCCATGCCGATGGCCGGCGTCCCGCATCACGCTGCCGAGCAGTATGCTGCCCGCCTGATCGAGAAGGGCTACAAGATCGCCGTGTGCGAACAGATGACGCCGCCCGACGGCCGCACGCTGGTGGAACGCGAAGTGATCAAAATACTCACGCCCGGCACGTATATTCCCGAGGAGGGCGTTGTCAGTTCGTCGCTGGCGGCCCTGCTGAAAAGCGGCGACCGCTGGACGGTGGGATTTCTGACGCCGAGCGCGCGAGCCGTGCAGGTGGGCACGTTTGCCGCTGAAGAGGCTAAAAGCGTGCTTGCGTCGTTTTCGCCGCGCGAGGTGCTTGTGCCACGCGGAAAAAAATATGATGAATTGATCGACGCGCGGGGCTGCTCCTGTACCGAAGTCCCCGCCGAGGATTTTGACCCCGAAACAGGGCTGTCGCGCCTGTGTCAGTTGTGGGGCTTGACCTCGCTTGAGGGGTTCGGTCTGCTGCGCGGCGACGAACGTATCGGCGTGGCCAACGCACTGGTGAGCTACGCGGAAGAGACGAGCTTTTCCAAAGCACGGCACATCCGTGCCATCACCCGAATCCTGCCGGAAGGCTTTATGCACCTGGACAGGAACACGCAGATGAACCTTGACCTGTGGAGCGGCGACCTTTCGTTGTTCCAGTGCCTGAACGCGTGCTGCACGTCGTTCGGCGCCCGCGAATTGCGCGATTGGCTGGCGCGCCCGCTGAGCGGACTGGAGAGTATCAACGATCGTCTTGACGCGGTGCAGGATCTGTACGATCACGAAGACGTGGCAGAACGGCTCTGCGGCCTGTTGGAAAAATGCCGGGATGTGGAACGTGCGATCGCCCGGCTGCACATGAAAAGCACCAATCCGCGCGACCTGGGGGCGCTGCGCGATACCCTCGACGTGCATCCGCAGGTATGTGAGGCTTTGGACGGCCTGTGCCCTCAGGCAGAACTGCCCGACCCGAAGGAACTTGAGCAGTTGCGTGAGTCTCTGAACGACGCGCTGCTGAACACGCTGCCGCGCGCGCTTGGCCTGGGACCGCTGGCCGCGCCGGGATATGATGCCGAGCTGGACAAGTGGAGGTCGTTTGGCGACAGCGGCGAAGAGTGGCTGGATGCCTTTGCCGAGCGGGAGCGTCAGCGTACCGGGCTTGCGAAGCTGAAAGTCAATTACAACAAGGTGTTCGGCTTTTATATCGAGATCCCCCGTGCCGCGGCCGGAAAGGTGGATCTGCCGCCAGAATACAACCGCCGCCAGACCCTGGTCAACGCCGAGCGCTTTATCACGCCGGAGCTGAAGGAATACGAGGATCGCCGTCTTCAGGCCGATTCTCGGATCGCGGAGATCGAGCAGCGCATCTTCGACGAGCTGACGGCAAAATGTCTGGAAAACACCGACGCGATCCAGCGTCTGGGGCGCGCGCTGTCGAAGCTTGACGTGTTCAACTCGTTTGCCAATATCGCCCGCGCTCGGGGGTATTGCCGCCCGGAGCTGACACAGGAACGCGTGCTGGCCATACGCGAGGGGCGTCATCCCATGGTGGAACGTGCCTTGCGGGGCACGCCGTGCATCCCTAACGACCTGAACATGGACCTTGACCGACGTACCGCGCTTGTGACAGGGCCGAACATGGCGGGAAAATCGACATATTTGCGCATGGCGGCAGTTCTCCAGATCATGGCACAGGCAGGCAGCTTCGTGCCTGCGGCGTCAGCTCGCCTGCCGCTGGTCGACCGGCTGTTCACCCGCATTGGCGCGCACGACGAGTTGGCCCGCGGCAACAGCACGTTCATGGTGGAGATGATGGAAACGTCCAACATCCTGCACAACGTGACCGGCCGCAGCATGGTCATCCTGGATGAGATCGGGCGCGGTACTTCCACATACGACGGTATGAGCATCGCCTGGTCGGTGATCGAATACCTGCACAGTTTGTGCGGTGTCAAACCGTTCGTGCTCTTTGCCACGCACTATCACGAATTGACTGCGCTGGAAAAGTCGATGCCGGGCCTGTTCAACCTCAGCATGGGCGTGGAGGAGACTGACGAGGGCGTGCATTTTCTGCACCGGGTGCAAAACGGGCCGGCCGACAGGTCGTATGGCATCGAGGTGGCGCGCATCGCCGGTCTGCCGCGCGTGGTGCTGAAGCGCGCTCACGAGATCCTGGAGCGGCTGGAGCGCGATCAGCTTTCATCGGGCAGAGATCCGAGCGCTTTTGCGCCGTCGGAGCAGGTGCGTATGTTCGATCTTTCCGGCGACGCATTCATTGAAGAAGTCGGTTCTCTCGAACCGGATCAGATGACGCCGAAAGACGCCCTTGACAAGTTGTATAAACTCGTCTCGCAGGCGCGAAAGCTGAGGTGTGAATAATGGCTATCCATCGGTTGTCCGATGAACTGTCGCGTAAGATCGCTGCCGGCGAGGTGATCGAGCGCCCGCTCTCGGTGGTGAAGGAACTGATCGAGAACAGTCTCGACGCTGGCGCCCGTAACATAGAAATAGAACTTGAGCAGGGAGGCAAGGTGCTCATATCGGTGAAGGATGATGGCTGCGGCATCGACGCCGACGAACTGTCGCTGGCGGTGGAAAAGCACGCCACCAGCAAAATCGCTGGCGAGGACGACTTGGAGGCGATCGCCACGCTGGGGTATCGCGGCGAGGCACTGAGCAGCATCGACGCCGTCAGCCGCTTTGAGCTGTACAGCCGTCGTGCCAGTTCGCCGGAGGGGGCCGTGCTGCGCAGCGAGGACGGAGCGGTTCGGGTATCGGCAGTGCCCCTGCGTCCGGGCACGACCGTGGTGGTGAAAGACCTCTTTTATAACCTGCCGGCGCGGCGCAAATTTTTGAAGACGGCGACGGCGGAGTTTCGGCGTATCCAACGCTTGATCCAGGATTACGCGTTTGCCTATCCGTCTGTGGCGTTCACGCTGACGCACGGCGGCAAGAAAGCCTTTTCCAGTTCGGGCAGCGGCAGTATTGAAAAGCTCCTGAAGCAAGTGTGGGGCGACGAGCCCGACGTCTTTTCCGCCAGATATGACGCAGACAAAGGCGGCTGTACGCTGTGGTGGCAGGACTGCGGGCCGCAGAGCCGGTTTCAGCTGATCACGTTCGTCAACGGGCGGCGCGTCAGCGATCCTGTGATCCGCTCTGCTGTGCAGTCGTTTCCCTGGGCAACACGCGGCAACTGGCTGGCAACGATCTCGCTGCCTCCGGAAGACATCGACGTCAACGTGCACCCTGCCAAGTCGGAAGTCCTGTTCCGCCACTCCGGCGAGGTGTTTGACCTGGTGCGCAAGGCGGCAGATAAATTGGGAAAAAATTTCTCGCAGCCGTCATTGCCCCAGAGGGGAGCGGGAGCTTTAGCCGCGCCGGCGGATTTTGTTTTTGAGAAAAAAACGCCGTCGCAGACGGTCGGAACTGGCAGTTTCTCGCCATTTCCAAAACCGTATGTGCCGGAACGTGAGCCGCATCCGTTTTCGCGCATGGAGGAGCCTTTTTTCCGCGCCGCATCTCCACATTCGTTCGCCTCGCGTGAGACCGAAAGAGCCCGCACCGAAAGGCTGCCTTTCGAGCCGGCGCGTGAAAGCGGGAGCGTACAGCAGCAAAACCAAGCTGACACGGCCTCATCGGGCTGTACCTATTTTGGTCAGCTGCCGCGCGGGTATCTGATCTTTGCCGACGCCGATGGGCTGCTGATCGTCGATCCGCACGCGGCGCACGAACGCGTCAATTACGAGCGCATCCTCAAAGCGAGTGCCGCGCCCGGCGGCGAAGAGCGTCTGATCGTGCCCATCGTGCTGCCGCCCACGCTGCGCGAGGAAGCGACGGCCCAAAAAGAGGAACTTGCCCAGCTGCGCTTTTCGCGTGACGAAAACGGCTCGCTCGCTACGTTGCCGTTTCACGTCAAAGAGATCGGCATCGGGCCGGTCGACCTGCTGCGCAGTGCGTTGCACGCGATCGAAGAGGGCAGCGAGACCCTGCGTCCTTTGCTTGACCGCTTTGCTTCAAAGGCCTGTAAAGCCTCGGTAAAGCTGACGACGCGTTTGACAGAAGACGAGGCAAACGCCCTGTTGGCGCAGTTGAACGCCTGCGACGAGCCGAACGCCTGCCCGCACGGACGGCCTACGGTGTTGCGGCTGACGGGCGTGGCGCTTGATAAACATTTTGGGAGGCTGGGATTATGAGCGCCGGAAAGAGCGAGCGTATCCCGATAGTGGCTGTGATCGGCCCCACAGCGGTGGGAAAAACGGCGATGAGCCTTGATCTGGCCCGTGCGCTGAACGCTGAAGTCGTATCGGTCGACTCGCGGCAGGTGTACCGTTATATGGACGTGGGTACCGACAAGATCGGACTTGACGTGCGGCGCGAGATCCCGCACCATCTGATCGACGTGGTAGACCCTGATCAGGTGTTCACCGCGGCAAACTTTGTCTCGATGGCGCGCGACTGCATAAAACGCATTCGCGCGCGCGGCCGTGTGCCGCTTTTTGTCGGCGGTACACCGTTTTATTATCAGGCGTTGTTCGGTCGGCTGCTCTCGATCGATGTGCCAACTGATGAGGCACTGCGTGCCCGGCTTGACGCACAAAGCGCCGAAAGTCTGCATGAGCAGCTGCGTCAGGCTGATCCGGAAAGCGCCGCGCGGCTCCATCCTAACGATAAGTTCCGTGTCGCCAGATCGCTTGAGATCTTTCTGCTGTCCGGCAAAAAAGCGTCGGAATTGTATTCGCAGCAGTCAGAGGTGGATTCGCCCTATGATGTACTCTATCTGGGGCTTTTCAGGCCTCGCGAAACGCTTGTCAGCGGGATCGAAGCGCGGGTGCGGTCGCAGTTTGCCTCCGGTTATCCTGAAGAGGTAAAGTGGCTGCTCGACCACGGCTACTCGCCCGAGCTGCCGTCGATGCAGGGTTTCGGCTATCGTGAACTGGTACTGTACCATCAGGGAAAGATGACTTTTGAGGAGGCGGTCATGGGCGACGTGGTCGCCACGCGGCAGTTTGCGAAACGGCAGATGACGTGGTTCAAAAAATTTACGCCCGCTGTGTGGTTCGATCTGAGCCGGAACACGTCGGAACGTAACGCCGCCGCGCTGCTTGAAGCCGCACAGGCACATCTGGCCTGGGGGGAACGGTTATGAAGATCGAACGAGCTCACCCCACGGGATTGTGTTTTGGCGTGAGGCGTGCCATTCTGACAGTGGAGCAGACGCTGGCCGAAGAAAAAATTGTGTATGCGCTTGGCAGTCCCATCCATAACCCGCAGGAAGTGGCCCGTCTGCAGCAACTTGGCCTGCGCGTCGTCGACGGCGAGGACGAAGTACCTGACGGGGCGACAGCGTTCATCCGCGCGCACGGCGTTGCTCCCGCGGTGCTGGAGCGGTTGAGGAGCAAAAACGTTCGCGTCATCGACGGCACCTGTCCTTTTGTGCGCATGGTCCAGCGTCGCGCGAAAGAGCTTTCCGAAAGCGGCTATCATCTGTTGTTGCTTGGCGATGATAAACATCCGGAAGTGATCGGCATCCTTGGTTGTGTGTCTGGATGTACGACAGTTGTGTCGAATGTTGACTCACTTTTAGCCTCGACAATCTTTGCCGATTCTGTTAAAATCCCTAAGTTAGGGTTGGTATCACAGACTACCCAGCAAGAACGAAATCTGGCCGACGTCGCGCAAGCGGCGATTCAAAAGGCAGATGAACTCCGAGTCTTCAACACGATCTGCCATGCCACGAGAGAGCGGCAAAAAGCAGTTGCAGAGCTTTCCGCCCGTGTCGACGGCATGGTCATCATCGGCGGGCATGACAGCGCGAACACGAGTAAACTTTACCGGATTGCCGGCGAAGCGGGTAAACCGGTTTTGTGGATCGAGCACGCCGGTCAGCTCGATCGGAAATGGGTGTTGGAGAAGAACTATATCGGAGTCGCAGCCGGGGCGAGCACGCCCGACTGGCTGATCGAACAATCAATCAAAGCGATGCGTGACATCGCGAGGACGTCAGGGGGATGTCAGTTATGAGTGAAGAAATGAAGAACCAAGTGGAAGCAACCGAAGAGGTCAAGGCTGCCGTCGAAGAGCAAGAGCCCACCGATATGGGCGCGCTCCTTGAGCAGTACAGCGCCGATCCGAACAGCTTCAGCCGCGGCCAGGAGGTCGAGGGTACTGTTGTCGGCAAGACCGACGGCGGCTGGCTTGTTGATGTCGGATATAAGTGCGAGGGATTCCTTCCCGAGCGTGAGTGGACGCACACGATCCTCGTCGGAGACAAGGCTGAGCCCGAAGTCGGCGACAAGATCAACGTGCTGATCTCCAGCACCCGTGACGGCGAAGAAGCGCAGCTGACCGTCAGCCGCTGGAAGTGCGAGTTTGACAAACGCTGGGCCGAGATGGAGAAGAAGCTTGAGGAGCTCGATGTCATCACGGTCAAGGGTGTCAGAGCTGTCAAGGGCGGCGTGATGGTCGACTGCTTCGGCATCGAGGGCTTTGTGCCGATCTCGCAGCTGGCAGAGGATGGCCGCGGCGTGAGCACAGCCCGCTTCGTTGATCAGGAATTCACCGTCCGCCTTCTCGAGAAAGATAAGCGCAAGCGCCGTCTGGTGCTTTCGCGCCGCAGCATCCTCGACGAGGAAATGAAGGCTTCGCGCGAGAAGTTCTATAACGAAGTCCACGTCGGCGATGTGCTCGAGGGCACCGTCAGCAGCCTTACCAACTTTGGTCTGTTCGTCAACGTTGCCCCCGGCATCGACGGTCTGGTCCACGTGACCGAGATCAGCTGGCACCGCAGCGCCAAGCAGCGCGAGACCTACAACAAAGAAGATAAAGTCATGGTCAAGGTCATCGGCATTGACCAGGAGCACAACAAGATCAGCCTCAGCATCCGTCAGGCGCAGGGCAATCCGTGGGACACCGTGCTCGATCGCTGGCAGGTTGGGCAGCACGTGAAGGGCATCGTCACCAACGTGAAAGACTTTGGCGCCTTTGTTGAAGTCGAGCCTGGCATCGAGGGTATGATCCACATTGGCGATCTGAGCTGGGAGCGCATCAAGACGCCCACCGAAGTGGTCCGCAAGGGACAGGAGATCGAAGCTGTCATCCTTGGCATCGATGCTCAGAGCCAGCGCATGAGCCTTGGCTACAAGCAGCTCCACGATCCTTGGCAGGGCGTTGAAGAGCGTTACGTCAAGGGACAGGACGTGCAGGTGAAGGTGGTCCGTCTGACTGACTTTGGCGCCTTTGTCGAGATTGAGAAGGGCGTTGAGGGTCTGATCCACGTCAGCGAGATCAGCACGCACCGCGTCGAAAAGCCCAGCGACGAGCTGAAAGTCGGCCAGGAGCTGACGGCCCGCGTGCTGGAAGTCACGCCTGATGCCGATCCCAAGAAGCGCCGCATCCGCCTGAGCATCCGCGCCATCCAGGCCGGCGAGAAGGCTGCGGAGCGCGCTGCCCGCGGCGATCAGGGTGAGCGTGCGCCTCGTCGCGAGAACAAGGGCGACCGTCCCGTCAAACCGCGCCGCAAGCCAGAGAGCGAGAAGCCCGCGAGCTTTGGCAGTGACGACAACGGCGGCATGGCCACGCTTGGCGACGTGTTCAGCGGCTTCAAGCTTGACGACTAAGATCAATATCGATATGACAGCAGACCGTCCTTCGGGGCGGTCTGTTTTTTTGTGGTGCGCGACGGTTTACGCGATGGGCTGTTAAATGTATAATCTAAAATCGAACGATATCGCATATATACGCGCAAAGGAGCGAGAACGCACCCATGGAAATTTCGCCTTATGTGTATGACCGGCAGAACACGCTGCCGGCGCTGAACATGGCTGTAGTGGCCGTCAAGACCATCGTCAGCAGCGAAGACCGCATCGTGCTGGAGCAGCAGTACCGCACGATCATCGACCGGCTCAAGTTCGGCAGCATCGAAAGCGACGACGAGCTGATCCGCTTTCACGAAGACCTGTTGAACGGCATCACCGGCTGCCTGCTGGCTCAGGACGAACGGGAGCGCTTCACCAAAGCGTATGACCGCGAGCAGAAGCGCATCATCCTCACAGCTCTCAAAGGAACGCTGACGGCCCTGCCGCTGGCCGGAGACTTCACCTGGCTGGCGATGGCCAGGATCCTCATGCGGGGCGCCTCGGCGTTTTTCGGCTATGCTGCCGCCAAAAAACGCCTGAGCGAAGAACTTGACGACAACCTGTGGCACTTGGGGCGCGAACAGGTGCGGCGCTTTGACGCCCTGCAGCGCGGCCTGCTGCGCACAACGTGGAGCCTGCTGCGCAAATATGGTTTGAGTGACGACGTGCGCGTGACGCAGGAGAACCTTGAGTATCTGGAAAAAGCCCTGCGGCAGCCCGATCCCGCGCTGGCCTGCTACATGTTTGGCGATCTTAAAACACGTTTTGCCGCCTATCCGCCGTTCTGGTTCTACTACGGCGAGGCGGCCCTGCAAAGCGGTGACTTGCCGCAGGCCGAGGCCTGCTTTGCGGAGTTTGACTATGTCGACCGCGATGTGCTGCGCTTTGACCCCTACAAGGTGCAGATCGCCAAGTACCGCATCATGACACGCACCAACCCGTCGCTTGATTACGTCAAACGGCAGCTCGCAGTCATCGAAGAACACGCCAGCCAGTGGCTTGACTATCTGTTTTTGGGCGTGATGGCGTTTGCCGTCGGCGAAAAGGAAAAGGCCATCAACGCCGTGCGGCACAACATGGCCTTTGGCCTGGAAACGGAGATCAGTGCGCAGGTGCTGACGGCGATGGAGCAGGGCACACAGCTCCTGTGGGCCGCGCTGGCGCACGCATATCACGACGGCAAAGGCGTGGAGGCCGACACCGCGGCTGCCTGCAAATACGCGTACCTGGCCCGCCTGTATGGCGATACGAGCGTTGACGGCCTGATCAAACAGATCGAGGGCACGGGCGGCTTGTTCGGCTTTGGCAAAAAGGCCGAGCTTGATCCTGCCGCCGTCGAAGCCGCACGCGCCGAAGCCCGGCGTCTGTTTGACGAGGCGCAGCAGGCCGCCGAACGGCAGACAAAGCAGCTGACCGCCGCCGACGACGAGACGGCCGCACGTGAGCGCGCCGAACGCGAAGAGACTGAGCGCAAACGCCGCGAGCGCGAAGACAAAGAGCGCGAAGAACGCGCCGAACGTCTGCGCAAAGAAGCCGCACAGCGCGAACAGGACGCAAAAGACGCCGCCGAACGCCAAAAACTGCTGGATGAGCAGCGCGAACGCACCCGGCTGGCGCAGGAAGCCGCGCAGAAGGCGCAGAAAGAAGCGCACGACCGCGAGGAGCAGCAGCGCCTGGTAACCGAAAAGAAGCTGCACGAGCTGGAAGAGCAGCTTGAAAAAGAGCGCGCCGCGCGCCAAAAGGCCGAACGCGACAAAGAGCTGCTCGATCAGATCGAGCGCGAAAAAGCCGCCCAGGCAGAAGCCGAACGCCTGCGCAAAGAGGCGGAACAGCGCGCCGCTCGTCAGCAGCAGGAAGCCGAAGAGCGCGCCTGCAAACTGAAAGAGCAAATTGAACAGGAACGCCGGCGCGCCGAAGCCGTCAAAGCCGGCGCGGTCGGCGGCGCCCTGAGCGTGGGCGCTGTGGGCAGCACTGTCGCCTTTGGCCGTTATCCGCAGACAAAAGGCGGCGCAGTGCAGCCTATTGAATGGCTGGTGTTGGCCAACGAGGGCGGCAAGGTGCTGTTGATCAGCAAATACGGCCTTGACGCAAAACCGTATCACAAAAATTATGTTAACATCACCTGGGAGCGCTGCACGCTGCGCGCGTGGCTGAACGGCGAGTTTTTGAACTCGGTCTTTAACGACGGCGAGCGCGGCCAGATCGTTCAGGTGCGCAACCAAAACCTCTATAATGGCCTACCTGGCGGCAACGCCACTGATGACAAAGTGTTCTTGCTCTGCAAAGACCAAGCGTGGTGTTATTTCAAAAACGACGAGGCGCGCCAGTGCCGTCCGACTGAATATGCTAGTGGAAATGGCGCGTATGTATCAGATAATGGCTGCTGCTGGTGGTGGCTGCGGTCGCCCAGCGACGGCTGTAGCCGCGCGGCCGGTGTCAACGACGCTGGTACCGTCTACGGGCACGGCAACAGCGTCGGCAACGACTACCTTTGCGTTCGTCCCGCTTTGTGGGTATCAAATCTTTAATATTAAATATTCTAATTATCGTGCTATATGTAAATATTGCTATAGTAATGTCAATATGCGTGATCTGCTTTTGAATCCTCGCGCGGCGTAAGCCGCGAAAAAATGCGTAAATAAACGGCAGTATTGTCATCATGGGCAAGGCAGCCGTGTTTTCCTATATGCACATGATAGAGGAGTGGGGGCTGGGCAGCCCCCGTATCATCTCCGGCGTGTAGGCGTATGGATTAAAAGCGCCGGCGTTTGTTGACCTTGGTGCGCGTTTCGCGTGGTGCTGAACCGCAGGCCTTTTCAAGCAGATGAGTACGGTGTGGCCCCTGCTCAAACCCCTATCCAAAACCGAAAGGGCCTTACTGCATTGGATCGCCAGCTTGTCGCGGCGCTTATGGCGGAGTCAAGATGTACGCTTGCAAAGACGGCGCAAAAACAGCATTGGTCGCTCTCTCTGGTTAAGTATCACATGAACAAATTGCGTAAGAAGGGCGCCGTTTCCTGCACGGGAACGCGGCATAACGGCACCTGGGGCGTGAACATGCCTCCGGCTGCCGGCAAAAAAGACGAAGGCTGAACACAAGTCGGCGGTACAAGTTATACTATTTCACGTCAAAATGACTAAAAATGTTCGTAGGGGCGCCCCTATGTGGCCGCCCGACTCTGACTGCGGCACAAGTTTCAAGGGAGCGAGATTGCGTGACGGAAGCTGGCGATGCGCATTACGTTTTAGACGTGAGTTAGTAGTTATAACCTAGCGCAAAAACGTCGATCTGTGTTGCATACAGAGCGATTTGTATGGAGCAATCTTCGCGTGCTTTGCCTCTTCGTGTTTTTGCGTTGGGGCCGGTTATCATGTCATGCTAATTACGTATTACACCGCTAATAATGCGTTTGCAGGGGCGGCTGCGCAGGGCTGCCCGACTCTGCGTTGCAAGCAGACGGGAAAGAGGGGCGGACACTTGGCGCGCCCCTACAGAGTATTGGCATTTCTATTCATGGATAGTATCAAAAATAGAAACACGCGGCGGAAGCCGGAAAGGATCGCACGTCCTTCCGGCTCCCGCCGCGTGTTTTTGTTGTGTTGATTCTGTCCGGCTAAAACGCGATCTTCCCATCCCGCAGCCACCGCGCCAGATCGAGCGCCGAATAGGTGATGATCACGTCGGCGCCGGCGCGGGCCAGGCTGAACGCCGCTTCGCTCACGGCGCGCTGCTCGTCGATCCTGCCGTTGGCGGCCGCGGCCTTGATCATCGCATATTCGCCGCTGACGCAGTAGGTGCCCACCGGCACGGGGCTGATCTCCTTGACGGCGCGCAACACGTCAAGATACAGCAGGCCGGGCTTGACCATGACGAGGTCGGCGCCTTCGTCGATGTCGATCTCTGCCTCTTTCAACCCCTCGCGCACGTTGCGGGGATCCATCTGGTAGGCACGCCGGTCGCCGAACGCCGGAGCGCTGCCGGCAGCGTCGCGGAACGGGCCGTAAAAGGCGCTGGCGTACTTGACCGCGTAGGAGAAGATGATCTTATTCTTCATGCCGGCGGCGTCCAGACCGGCACGGATGGCGGCCACATGTCCGTCCATCATGTCGGAGGGGGCGACGATGTCGGCTCCCGCGGCGGCCTGCGACACGGCAATGCGGGTCAGGTACTCAAGCGTCTCGTCGTTGTCTACCTCGTGCCCGTGCAAAATGCCGCAGTGCCCGTGGCTGGTATATTCGCACATGCACACGTCGCCGATGAACGTGAGGTTGGGGAACTCCTTTTTGCCGATGCGCAGCGCCTGCTGGATGACGCCGTTTTCCTCCCACGCGCCCGTGCCCACTTCATCCTTGTGCTCGGGCAGGCCGAACAGCAGCACCGAACTAACGCCGGCGGCGCTCATCTGCTCTAGGATGCGCGGAAACGTGTCGGGGCTGTAACGCTTTTGCCCCGGCAGCGAGGGGATGTCTTCGAGGATGCCGTGCCCTTCGCGGATAAAGACAGGGTAGACGAGCATGTCGGATGAAAGGCGCGTTTCCGCCACCATGTTGCGGATGGCCGGCGTCTGGCGCAGTCTTCTGGGTCTGACGATCATTGCTGTTCACTCTCCTTTAGGGTATCGATCAGGTCGTCAAGCGTGGCGCGCCTGGCGACGCGAATGTTTGTAAAACCGCAGTTGCGGGCGGCTTCAGCGGTCTGAGTGCCGATACAGCACGCCAGCGGCACGTTCAGCTGCGGACAGGCGGCGCAAAAGCCGCGCACGGTCGAAGCGCTGGTAAACAGTACGGCGTCGGCCTCCCGCGGCTGGAACGGGGCCTTGAGCAGCCGCGTGCGATACAGCGCGTGCTCGGCAAAGTTTGCTCCCGCTGTGCGCAGGCGTTCGCTCAGCTCCGGAGAACCGTCCTGCGCTCGCAGCAGAAGGATAGGCGCGCCGTTTGCCTTCTGAGCCAGTTCGTCGGCCAAATGTGCGCCGTCGTACACGGCAGGCACGAGTGACACGCAGAGGCCCCGGCTGCGCAGCGCCATAGCCGTAGCTGGGCCGATGGCGGCAAGCTGGGCGCGGCCGATGGAGCGCACGTCGCGCCCCTCGCGCTCCAGAGCGGCAAAGAAATAGTCAACGCCGGCGGCGCTGGTAAAACCAAGCCAGTCGTATCCTTCAAGGGATGGCAACGGCGAACCGAGCGGCTCGGTGGCGATCGTCGGCAGCTCTATCACCTCGGCGCCGAGCGCGCGCAGTTTTTGTGACACTGTGCCAATGCGGTCGCGCGGGCGAGTGACGATCACTTTCTTTCCGCAAAGCGGCATGGTCTCGCGCCACGAGAAGCGTTCGGCCAGATCGGCGACGGCCCCCACGATGATCACGGAAGGGGAGCGCAGACCAAAAGCGACGGCTTTCCGGTCAAAATACGCAAGCGTTCCGGTCAGTGTGCGTTGGTGAGCTGTCGTTCCCCATTCAACGGCAGCGATCGGCGTTGACGGGGAAAAACCCTGTGTCTGCAGCCGGTCGCAGATCTCCGGCACGGCAGAGACGCCCATCAGGAACACGAGCGTGCCGCCGAGGCGGGCCAGCGCGGCGTAATCCTGTTCGGCAATGCCGCCTTCTTTGGTGTGAGCGGTGATGATGTGCAGCGAGTTTGCCAGACCGCGATGGGTGACGGGGATGCCGGCGCACTCCGGCGCGGCGATGGCCGAAGACACGCCGGGCACCACTTCGTAGGGGATGTCATGCGCCAGCAGCGCTTCGATCTCCTCGCCGCCGCGGCCGAACAAAAACGGATCGCCGCCTTTGAGCCGCACGACGCGTTCGCCGGCCAGGGCCTCTCGCACAAGGATATCTTCAATGCCGCGCTGCGGCACGGGATGAGCGCCGCCGGATTTGCCCACGTCGATGCATTTGGCTTCCGGCGGAATCAGCGCCAGCACGCCGTCGCCGGCAAGGCGGTCGTAAACGACGACGGTGGCGTGTTCCAGGGCTTCTCGGCCGCGGCAGGTGAGCAGTCCCGGATCTCCCGGTCCCGCGCCGACGAGCCATACTTTGCCGATGCTCATGCCAGCCCCGCCTCCTTTAAAAAGCGTTCAGCCAGCCGCTCGCCAACCTCTCGGGCTTCTGTGCGCGGCCCGGTAAGAGAGCCATACAGCTTGATCCCGCGCGATTCGTCGGCAAAAAAGCCGAACAGCTCAAGGTTGACGCTGTCATCGCTCCAAATATGCGCGTAAGCTCCCACGGGGGCTGCGCAGCCGCCGCCCAGCCGTGCCGAAAACGCTCGTTCAGCGATAGCGCTGTCGGTGCTTTTGTCGTCTTTGAGCGCGCCGATCCAATCGTCGTATTCTTGTCCGGCGCGTCCCTGAACGGCTAGGATGCCTTGTCCGGGCGCGGGTATCAGGTCTTCTGTCGAAAAATAGAACTCGGACCGCCCTTCAAGGCCAAGGCGCTTTAGTCCTGCTGCGGCGAGGATGAGTGCGTCAAACTGACCTTCGTCCAGCTTGCGCAGCCGCGTTTCCACGTTGCCGCGCACCGGAACGATTTGCGCGTTGTTAAAACTCCCTTGCAGTTGTATCCGCCGCCGGGCTGAAGAGCAGCCGATGGTGTGCACGTCATCTTCTGTAATGCCGTTTCGCAGCACGAGCGCGTCGCGGGCGTCGTCGCGGTGAAAATACGCGATCAGCGGCAGGTCTGGGGCCACGTGGGCGGGAACGTCTTTCAGGCTGTGTACAGCGGCGTCGATGCGTCCTTCGCGCAGGGCTTCTTCCAGTTCTTGCGTAAACAGCCCCTTGATGCCGAATTTGTCAGACGCCTCGGAAAAAGGTTTCATGTTCAGGTCGCCCGTGGTGACGATGGGGACCAGTTCTAATTGGTAACCGGGGTGCGCGCGCTTGACGGCGTCCATGATGATCCGTGTCTGCGCCAGTGCCAGCGCGCTTTTTCGCGTGCCGAAGCGAATGGTCTTCATCCGTTGTTCTCTTCTTTCTTTTGTCGTTCTTCTTCAACGAGCCGGGGCCAAAGAGCCCGCATACGATCGGCCAATCTGCGCGTCAGGGCCGTGTCCAGTCCTCTTGTCGAAACGCTGGCGGCGGCGCCGTTGGCTTCGATCAGCGAGGGGAAAGCAAACGTTCCTTCGGCAGCGTTGTCGGCAACGCTCACGGGGATCCCGCGACGTTTTGCTTCGTTCGCGGCGGCGTGGTTTGCTCCGCGGTCGTCGGTCGCGATCACGGCAAGAAATGCGCCCTCAAAGTCTTCCTTGCGCCAGACGCGCGTAACTTGCTTGCAGTCGATGTCGTCCCAGCCTTCGCAAAAAACAGGGGCAACGGCAGTCACATTCGCACCGCAGCGCCGCAGCGTTTTCGCCCGTCGAAGCGCGATATGTCCGCCGCCGGCGATGACAGCTGTTTTATTTTCGAGCGAGAGCAGCATCGGAAAATAGGGCGGACAGGACAGGCTGAGTTCGCGCCGCGCCCAGCGCACAGCTTCTTCAATAGTGGCGCCTTTTTCATCCCGGCGGTCGATGACGATCACGCGCACGTTCTGTTTCTGGGCTGCGCGCAGTTTTTCTTCCATGCCTCCGGAGGTGCCGCCGTCTTTTGTGACGATCGTTCGTGCGCCCGTGGCGGCAATCAACTGCTCGTTCAGTTCCTGTGAAAAAGGCCCCTGCATGGCGATGATGTGTCCCGCGTCAAAGCCGAGCGACTCGCATTGAGCGATCACGCCCGAAGTGGGCAGCACGCGCGCATACAGACGGGAACGTGCGTTTTTGACGTTGTTAAAATGAGGGAGCTCTTTGCTGCCGACGGTAAGGAGCACTTTTTCGTCTGATTCGTTCAAAAGCGCGGCGGCTTCTTCGGGCGAATTGACGACGACGGCATCTTCGGGCAGCGGAGTGCGTTCACGGGTCACGCGAAGCAGTCTGGCGCCGGAAGTCGCGCAGGCGGCGCGGATGTTTTTGCTCACTTCCACGGCATAGGGGTGCGTGGCATCGATCACATGCGTGATGCCTTCGTGGCGAAACAATTCTTCCATTGCCGCCTGGTCGAGCCTGCCGATAAGCGGCGTCACGTGAGGCAGACCTGCCAGCAGCTTTGCGCCATAATCGGTGGCGACGCAGCACAACGCCGGAAGGCCGTGTTCCAGCAGACGGCGGCTTTCTGTCGTGCCGCCGAAGACGAGCAGACGGCCGTTCATTTCTTGTCCAAGTAGCCGCGCGGCGTGACAAGTCGGTCGTGCAGGAACTTGGTGGCGCTGTTGCCGATGACGACCGTGCAGAACATGTCCAGCTTTTCGTCACGCAGACGTTCCAGCGTCGTCAGCCGCGATTCGGCGCCTTCGCGTCCAGCATTGCGCACCCAGCCGCATGCGGTGGCCCTGCTTTTCTGTTGCAGCAGGATGTTGCACGCCCTGCGCAGATTGTCGGGGCGCCCGTGGCTCATCGGGTTGTAGAGGCAGATCACAAAATCGCCGGCCGCGGCGGCTTGGAGACGCTTTTCGATCAATTCCCACGGGGTGAGCAGGTCGCTCAGGCTGATGACGACAAAATCGTGCATCAACGGCGCTCCCAGCATTGCGGCGGCAGCACAGGCTGCGGTGATGCCCGGGACAATCTCAACGGCGTCGTCCTGATCCGCCAGTTCGAGCATGATGCCGGCCATGCCGTAGACTCCCGGGTCGCCGCTGGAGATGAGCCCCACCGTATGCCCTTTACGAGAACGGCGCAAGGCATTCTCACACCGTTCCACTTCGCCGCGCATCGGTGAAACGACGAGTTCGCATTTTCCGCGAAACTGCGGCGCGATCAGGTCAATATAAGTTTTGTAGCCAATGATGACATCGCAGCGCTCAAGCGCGGCAAGAGCGCGCGGTGTCAGCTGATCCTCGCCGCCGGGGCCGAGGCCGATCACATAGATCATGTTTTCGCCGCCTTTAGGTAAAATTTTTTTGCGGTCCGAAGACCGCAGTTATTGGCAAGAGCTTTTTCGCGCCAGGGCAAAAGTGATGCCGGGATAGCGGGTCTTGCTCCGCAGCAGCGCGCCGCCTGAACAGAGGGCAGCCGCCCGTTCGCAAACGTTGTCGACGCCGGTGACGTTTTTCACGCGCTCCGAAGCGGAAAACTGTCCAGACACGGCTGCCAGCTCGGCCGCGCTGTAGGTGAAAAACGGGACAGACAATGATCGCGACAACTGTATAAGCCCCTGCTCGTCCTTTTTCAGGTCGATCGAAGCGATCGCCCACAGCGAAAGAGGAGAAACGCCAGCTCCGGCAAGGAAATCATCCAGAGCGCCGCCCAGAGCCGCAAACGTCGTACCGCGTTTGCAGCCGACGCCTAACACAAGCACGCGAGGCCGCAGCCACAGCGTTACCGGCCAGGGGGCTGGCATGGTCATTTCGCTGACGGCCACACCTATTTTTTCTCCATCCAGCGCCGCAGACGAAATGTGTTTGACCGCCGTGATGTTTTCGATCGCGCAGTTATTTTTTTTCGCCCATTCGTCGACGGCCGTTTTGCCATGGACATCGGTGGCAGTTGTGATGACCGCCTCACCGCCGGTGACGGCAGCGATACGGCGGGCAAGGTCGTTGGCGCCGCCCAGATGTCCGGAAAGCAGCGAGATCACGTGCCGTCCCTGATCATCAAGACAGACGACTGCCGGGTCGCTCTGCTTGTCTCGCACGAACGGGGCGATAGCCCGCACCGCGATCCCGCACGCGGAAATGAAGACAAGCTCGTTGCCGGGCAAAAAAAGGGCGCGCGCCCACTCGGCAAGGTTTACCGTCAGTGCGGCAATGCCGTCACCCGAATATTTGGCGGAGGCCCAGGCACGGCCGCCAAGCTTGTTTGCGATGCGCCGGGCCAGAACCGCTCCATCGCGTGTAAAAGCGACGACGTGCAACGAGCTCATCGGCTGGCCTTGCGGAATCCGTGCGAAAACGACGCGTCATAGAGCTTCGACAGCTCGTAATCGTTGCCCAGAAAGCGACCGACGAGGATCAGCGCCGTGTTGTGTATGCCGGCCTCTCCTGCCATTGAAGCGATAGTACCGACCGTGCCGCGCAGCACTTTCTGCTCCGGCCAAGAGGCTTTGTAAACGACGGCAGCGGGAGTGTCTGCGGCATAGCCGCCCTCGATCAGCGCTGCGCAGGTCTCTTCCAGCAAACCAGAAGAGAGGAACAGCGCCATCGAAGCCTGATGAGCCGCCAACGAAGCCAGTTTTTCGCGCGGCGGAACGGGGGTGCGTCCCTCCATGCGCGTGATGATCAGCGTTTGACTGACGGACGGCAGAGTGTATTCAGCCTCGACGGCCGCGGCTGCCGCGCAGAACGAACTGACGCCTGGCGTGACATCATAAGGGATGCCGAGCGCTTTCAGCCGGTCCATCTGCTCGCGGATGGCGCCGTAAATCGATGGATCACCCGTATGCAGCCGCACTACGTCAATACCGCGAGCGCTTGCGTCCCTCATTTTTTCGATGACCTCATCCAGTGTCATTGAGGCGCTGTTATAGATTTCGCAGCCGGGGGGGGCCATTTTCAGAAGCGCCGGATTGACGAGCGACCCGGCGTAGATGATCATGCCGGCTTCCTGCAGCAGCTTAGCGCCGCGCAGCGTGATGAGATCGGGCGCGCCGGGGCCGGCGCCGACAAAGTGGATCATGAGGATCCTCCTTCTTTCGATGATGTGATGGCGGAAAAAACTGTCACGGGATTCTGCGCCGCCATGATCGACGTGCTTCCCACTTTTTTCAGACGGCTCACGGCAACCTGTACGGCGTCAAAATCAGAAAAATGCGAGCCGCTCATCACTTCATAGGCGGCAGCATGAGTTTTCATGGCCACGGCAGAGAGGACGACGTGGATGCCGCTGCCCAATGCGGCGATCTGCTCAAGAAGATGAGGCAGTTCTGCCCCGCTGCCGCCGATGAAGACGTGCGTCGGTCCGGGCAGAGAGGGCAGCGCAGCCTGGTTGTCACCCGCGATGACCGTAACGTTATGGCGGTGGAATTTTGCGCAGTTCGCTCTGATCAATTTGACCGCTTCATGATTCTTTTCAACGGCGAAGACGGAACCGTTCGGGCATTCGAGAGCGGCTGCCACGGTAACCGAGCCTGTCCCGGCGCCCAGGTCCCAGACAACGGAATTGGGGGAGAGCCGCAGCGCGTCGAGTATGGCGCTCCTGACAGTCTCGCGTGTCATTGGGATATCGGCGCGGATAAAGTCGTCGTCGCGAGGTCTCGCATGAGGGGGCTGCCAGGGCTTCGGATTTTCGATGAGAACGAGCGAAAGACTGTCGTAGTTTTTCACCGCCAGCTCTTGCGGCGTTCCGCAGCTGATCTGCTCGTCTTCATAACTGAGACGTTCGCCTACCGTCAGATGCAGATTGTTCATACCGGCATCGGCAAGGGTTTGACAAACGCGCTCCGGTTTCCAGTCCGGCCCGCAGAAAAAAATCGTCTTCGCGTTTTGATCGGCGGTGTCGAGAAGCTTCGCCTCGGTAAGCATTCTCCCGTGTCCCGAAATGATGACAGCGTCGATCCACGTTTGCAGGCATGACGCGCTCAAGGATTGCAGCGAACTGATCCCGGGGATGACGCAAATCTTGTCGTTCGAAAAACGTTTTTTGAGCAGCGGCAGCAGGCTGAACACGCCCGTATCGCCGGAGACGAGCACGGCGGCGCTGCCTGTATCAAGCGCAACGTCGAGCAGCTCAAAGGTTTCCTCAAACTTACCCAGTTCGATGACGCAGGCGTGTTTGGGGGCCAGGTGACGATGCCGCGGTGCGGCGACAACGAACGCGGCGCTGTCGATCGTTTTCCTCGCCGCGAGCGTCAGCTGTTCCGGCGCGCCGGGACCGACACCAATCACAAACAAGTCATGTCGCATGACGAAGCTCCTCCGCGAAAAGGGCAGCTTCAGGTGAACTGCCTAAAATATGTCCCTCGTTATCGATAAAAGCAGTTTCAACTGCAAGATCGCCGAACATGCGGTCACGGCAGCGTTTGGCCGTCACTTTGGCGAGGATCGGCCAGAGAAAATCAAGCTGCTCCTTGCTGACGATCTGCATGGCAATCTCGGTGGTCGAACTGTCGTAGAGCTTTTGGACGACGGCTCGCGAACAGCCGGCCAGAGCTGCCTGTGTGCAGAGAGCTTCACGTCGCCCGTCGCCGGTGCGGTTGTACGTGTCAAACGTACCGGCAGCCACTTTGAGCAGCTTGCCCGGGTGACCGCACAGCAGGACGCGTGCGAAACCAAGCCGCAGCGCTTCGTCCAACACGTAGCCGACGTAGTTGCCAGTATGCATGATGCAACGGCCGGCAATGCTCCAGGCTTTGCGCATGGCGTTCTCGCCCGTGTTGCCGAAGGTGAGACCGACGATCTCAAGCCCTGCTGCTTTGAACGTGTTCAGTTCGAGACTGAACGACTCGTACACGGATTCGATGTTATAGGGCTTGACGATCCCCGTTGTGCCGAGCACCGATAAACCTCCTTCGATCCCCAGCCTGGGATTGAACGTGTGTGCTGCTTTTTCTCTGCCGCCGGGGATGGAAACGGTGACGCTGGCTGAACGTGTGCCGATAGCGCCGCGCAGGGCGTCCTCGATCATCTTCCTGGGAACGGGATTGATCGCCGCTTCGCCTGGGGGGATTTTCAGCCCGGGGCGCGTGACGGTGCCGACGCCCTCGCCGGCATGGAATGTGATGGGGCCGTTATCCGAGTTCAAGTGAACGGAAGCGGTCACCAGCATCCCGTTCGTCACGTCCGGATCGTCGCCGGCATCCTTGACGACGCCGCAGACAGGATAGGTAAGTTCAACGATCTCGATTGTCAGTTCGCGGCCGATAGGAGTGACAATCTTTACCTGGCGCGGTGTGCGTCCGCTCATCTGTCTCAGCGCAGATGCCAGTGCCGCCGCCGCCGCGCAGCTGCCGGTCGTAAAGCCTTCGCGCAAAGGCTTATTTCCTGACGATACCATAGAGCAGCGCGTTGAGGATGGCTGACGCGACGGTCGAACCGCCCTTGCGCCCCATGGCGGCAATCGACGGAACGTTGGTCCGCACAAGCCGCTCCTTGGATTCGATCACGTTGACGAACCCAACGGGAACGCCGATGACGATGGCTGGATGTGCTTCGCCCGCGTCGATCAGCTCGCACAGCCGGAGCAGGGCCGTCGGAGCGTTGCCGATGGCGAAGATGGCCTCGGGGGTCTCGCGCACCGCCCGTTCCATTGACACAACGGCCCGCGTGACGCCGCGTAACGCCGCTTCGGCGGCGATATCAGGATCAGACATGCGGCAGATGACGTTCACGCCCAGCGCAGCGCACGATCGTTTATTGACGCCGGCGGCGGCCATCATCGTGTCGGTGACGACGGTCACGCTGTTGCTGAGCGCCTGACGTGCCAGCGAAACCGCGTTTTCGGTGAAGCGCAGGTTTTTCTGATACTCAAAATCGGCGGTGGTGTGGATGACGCGCATGACGACGGCACGGTTCTCTTCGGGGCCGTTCCAGGGCTCCATTTCTGCGGCGATTGTGCGCATACTTGCCTGCTCTATCTCTTCGGGTCTCAAGAAAATCACCTCACACAGAATAAGATTCTGTTTTATGGAAACGCTGATTCATTCTCCAGCGCCTGCCGAACATTTCGTCGGCCGACGGCTCGCGAAGTTCACCCTAAAGGACCAGCTTCGCGTCGTCAACATCGTTCTTACTATGCCTCTTCGCAATTGTTTGTGCAACAACAACGAAATCCCCTGACAGGATGTCAGGGCCGTTTCATCGTGTTTCCTTAAAAAAGCAGAGGCAGCGCCGCCAGTCCGAGCGTCAACAGCCCGAGCAGTGTCGACGCCGCGATGTTCCACATCAACATCGACTGAGCGACCTCGCGGGGGAAGAACCCGAAATAATACCCCGCATTGGTGCGTACAAGACGCGTCAGGAGGCTCAGACTGTTGCCGAACAGCAGTGCGAACACGGCTTCAGCGGTCGTCAGTTCGCCCGCGGCGATGCTTCCGCCGGCAAGGGCCAAAGCGGCGGAAATGTGAGCAAAAGACGCTGCCGCCACAGCCAGCGAAGGCAGAGGGAAAAAGGCAAGGTCTTTCAGCCACGCGTGCAGCCCTCGTTCTACCGGAGGCACAAGCAACATCGCCAGGGCGTAGAAGGACCATGCCCACGGCAGTGTCCGCAGCAGGCGCAAAGCGAACCTTTTGGCTGAGTCGCGCGGTGTGTGCCCACCGATCTCGTCAAGCGGTACGTCTTCGTGTTCGCCATGACAGAGAACGGTCAATTCGAGCGCGAATTTTGCCGCGGAGCGCAGTAGCAACGTGAGGGCGAAAATGGCACCGGCCACGCCGGCCAGACTGCACGATAACGTCATAGTCGTGACCCAGCGGCGGGCATAGGCTGGGAACGCCAGCATCAGCGTCCCCCAGCGGGCAGTGCGGGGCGATATCTTGCCTTCGGCAAGCGCTGAAGCGACGATGGCCGCCCCGGCTTTAGACGAACCGACGCTGACAGTCAGCGCTGAACCCAGCGTCGCACCTATGCCCAGTTGCTTGAGGCGTGGAAGCGCTCGTCTCATCAGCCTGTCGGCAAGTCCGGTGTGGATGACTAGCGCGCCGATGATAAAGCCGAACAGAATATCGACAGTGAGGCCGAGTTCGCCGCGCAGCAGCCGCTCCCAGTTCATGCTTTGCGCCACAAAAGCAGGATCGAGAGGTATTCCTCGGCGGGCTCCAGTGCTTCGTCTCCGCGCAAGATACGTTGGTCGGGCAATCCGGCGCGGTCGATTCGCAGGATCTTTCCCCATGGACCGGCGCTTTCTACAAGCGGACGCAGCTCGTCGTGCAGGGCACTTGGCTTGTAGACGGCAGCAGCGTCTGTCGCCTTCAGTGCGGCAGCGATCCTCGGCTTGGGGGCCGTAGCGGGAACGATGGTGAGGATATCCGTCCCCATGGCCAAGAACTCGCCGCTTTTCGCCGCAGCCAGACAGTGTGCCGAGATGCCCGGCAGAAGTTCCAGCTCAAGATCGGGGACAAGTTCCTTCCACAGTTCATACAGATAAAAACCTGTGGCGTACAGCGTCGAATCGCCGATGACGGGAAGCGCCACGGTGGCAATGCCCTGCCATTGCGGACGCAGCTCTTCAAGCTGCTGCCTGAGCAAGTCGTCGCGTTTGACTGCGTCGCTGATCATAGGAAAAACGACAGGAGCGGTTTTGAGAGCGGGAATGTGCGGGCGCACAGCAGCGATGGCCACGCTGTCCGCTCCTTTATGCGCGTGCGGCGAGAGGACGAGTCCGGCGTTTTGAATCGCCTTTAACGCGCCGGTGGTTACAAGATCGGGATCGCCGGGACCAACGCCGACTACAATGAATTTCAAGGGGATCACTCTCCGTAAAAGATCTTCAAAAGCATCTTACCGCCGTCTTCAAGGCCGAGGAGCGACGGGCGGCTTAGTAGATATTCGGGCACCTGGACGACTTTTGTCTTTTTGAGCGCGGCACTCCAGGGGCGTGCGTCGATCTGTTCGGGCGTCGAGCGGTTCATCGGGCCGTGCTGGACGATGTAAATGTCGAGGCCGGAGGAGAGTGTCTTCATCACGCGTTCAAGTCCCCACGGCGCGATCGCGCTTCCCGTGCGTAACGGCTCGGCCCCCGTTGCGGCGTTGGCCCCGCCGGCAAGCTTGATCAGGTGCGCGGCCCAGGAATCGGGGGCGCAGGTATGTAGTTCTTTGGCCGTTGCTTCGACGAATACCGAAGGGCTGGGCTTGTTCATGCGCCAGGCAATCGCCGCTTCTTGACGGATGTTCTCGCACAGATCGACGTATTTCAGCGCAGCGGCTTTGGGATCGACGCCAATCAACGGGGCAAGCTCGCGCAGGTAGGCGGAAAACTTGTCCCATGAGGGAGGATCGATGCTCAAAACTGCAACGCCCGCCCGTTCGAGGACATCTTTCAGCGCAGGGTTCTGTTTTTCGACCATCGTGCGCATCAGGACGAGATCGGGTCGGACTGCCAATATGGCTTCCGCGCTGGCTTTGGGGGCAAAACGCGGCAGGCCGGAAAGACGCGCCGGTTCGTCGTTTTGCGAGACGCCGACGAGCTTGTCCTGTCCGCCGAGAGCGATGATATTATCTGTGTGTCCCGAATACAACGAGACGATCCTCTCGTAGGCCATACCGGGAAAGGCCCCTAAAAATGAGAGTAGAACGACTGTCAGCAGCGTTTTAGAACGGGATGCCATACTTTATCACCTCTGGATGAAATATAAGGAGCAAAAGGCGTGTTGTAGAGTTCGCCCAGGATTTTCTCGTTGAGATTGCCTGCTGCCCCGGCGGAAACGATACTTCCGCCGCTCAGGGCGATGTAGTTATCGGCGCAGGAAAGCGCCGCGTTGATGTCGTGAGCGACGACAACGACGGTCTTGCCTGATTGTGCAAGGTCGCGCATCAGTTGAAACGAGAGCAGTGCCTGACACGGGTCCATGGCCGAAGTTGGCTCGTCGAGGAGACACACGGGGGGATCCTGTGCCAGGATCATTGCCAGCAAAACGCGCTGCCGCTCACCTCCGGAGAGTTCGGTGACTGGTCTGAAAAGTAAATGTGAAATATCGAGTTTTGCCGCGGCGTCCAGGATGACCGACTCGTCTTCGGGGGAAGGAGGTTCAAGCAGCGTCTGATGCGGCAGCAGGCCGAAACCGATCACGTCGTAGACGGAAAACGCAGCTTTAACGTTTGCCTGCTGGGCGACGATGCCGATCATTTTGCCAAGCTCGCGGCGTGAAAAGGTGCGTAATTCGCGTCCGTTCAGTTTGAGTTCGCCCTGGTAGGGGAGAAAACCGCCGATTGCTTTGACCAACGTGCTTTTGCCGCTGCCGTTGGGGCCGATCAGGGCAGTTACGCTGGCCGGGGAGATCTCGCCCGACAGTGAGTGTAAAATCGTTTTGCCTTTGTATCCGGCAGTCAGGTTTTTAAAAGAATAGGAGTCCGAGCGGCTCGTCATTTTCTCTTCACCAGGATCCAACAGAAAAAAGGCCCTCCTGCAAGCGCCGTGACGACACCGGCGGGAAGTTCGCCCAGACGCTGCGCGGCACCGTCGGCCAGGGCGAGCGTCAACGCGCCGGCAAGAAAGCAAAAGACAAGCAGCGGTCGATGCGACGGACCTGTGAGCCTGCGCAGCACATGGGGCACGACCAGGCCGACGAAGCCGATGATGCCAAAATGGCTGACTGTCAGCGCTACGCCAAGAGACGATGCACAGAGCAGCCGCAGACGCAGCTGCTTTTCGTCGATACCGAGCATCTCGCCCTGACCTTCGCCAAGCGACACAGCGTCGAGGTGCGGACCGTAGAACCAGGCGGGGACCAGAACAACGAGTGCTCCGACCCACACGGAAAGAGCTCCCTGAAGTGAAGCGCCGGAGAAGCTTCCCATCAGCCACAGCACGATAGCGCCGAGTTTGTCGTCAGCAATCGCTTTGAGCAGCGTCACGCCGGCGGAAAGTACCGCGTTGGCGATGACGCCGGCAAGGACCAGATTAGCTCCGCTGCCGCCGGAATGCCTGGCGATCATATTGACGACGATAAGCGCCCCGAGAGCACCGGCAAAGGCCATCGGCGTCACCGCAAGGCCGCTGAAGAAAAAGCCGATGGCGCCGCCGAATGCCGCGCCTGAGGCGATGCCCAGAGTATAAGGCTCCGCCAGCGGATTGGAAAGCAGCCCTTGCAGGATCGCTCCCGATACGGCTAAAAGCCCGCCTGCGCCGGCAGCCGCAAAAAATCTTGGCAAACGCACGGAACGAATGATCAAGGCCTCTGGCAGTTCGCTTGTCTGAGGCGGCAAAAAGGGGGAGAGCAGTTCAAAAACGCGGGAGAGCGGAATATTCCACTCTCCCTGCGCGATCCGCCACAGCGCTGTGAGCAGCAGCAACGCGCACAACACGATGCCGAGCTCGGCATAACGGCGGCGGCGCTGTGCGATAAAGCGCTGCAGCTCCTCAGCGGGCGACGGTGAGTTCATCATGTTTACTTCTTTACTTGAGGGCATCCTTCAGGTGCGAGACGAACGCGGCAGCGATGCCGGCATCCTCGCCGAGGCCCTTGATGAGCGTCTCGACGGCGAAGCCTTCCTTCTTGAGGATGCTGTACCAGGACTCAGGATCTTCCTTGTCGGCCATGTCGTTGTTGGCGTGGTCGCCGGCGACGATCATGAGGGGCGAGAGCAGAGCTTTCTTATAGCCGGCCTTCTTGAGCAGGGCCACAACGTCCTCGATAAGCGGCGTGTTCTCGACAGTACCGATGAAGAAGCGGTTGTCGGCTTTCTTGTTGAGGGCGACCTGAAGCTGGCTGTACATGGCGTTGGCAATGTGATGCGGCGTGCCATGTCCCATCAGCACGACGGCCGTGTCGGGCTTGACGGCGGCAAAGCGCTTGATGAGGATGTCGGCCATTTCGTCGCAGCCTTCGACGCTGGACAGGAACGTCTTGCCAAGGCGCAGATCTTTGATGCCGTATTTGCCCTTGAGCGTGCTCCAAGCGTCGACGACGTTCTTGATCTCGTCGTACTCGGCGCCGGGGATGATGTGCGTGGGCATCACGCAGACTTTCTTGAAACCTTCGTCGTTGAGGACAGCCAGCGCCTGAACAGGCGTGGGCGGGACGTTCTTTTTGCCCTCACGGGTCAGCTTGCGGCGGATGATGTTGGAGGTGAAGGCAAGGCGTACATCAGCGCCGGGGAAAGCCTTCTTGGCGGCCGAGACGAGGTTGTCGATCGCCTTGCGGGCGCTGGGCATAGAAGTGCCAAAGGCTGTGATCAGGATGGCCTGCTTGTCTTCGTTCTCCTTTTTGGGAG
>Ga0129306_1001043_pt1 | contig 35735 bp, 37 predicted proteins | sample P827metagenome_FD_94438 | JGI IMG/M metagenome (GOLD analysis project Ga0129306, IMG submission 94438) | Capybara group fecal microbial communities from Wisconsin, USA - P827 metagenome | ecosystem: Host-associated > Mammals > Digestive system > Large intestine > Fecal | place: USA: Wisconsin...
GTAGGCGAGTTTCTGAACAAGGCAAAAATCGAAAATCATTTTTTTAAGGACATGCTGGATATCTTTTAATGACCCGTTCAAATCAAATAAACATGACCGAGGGGCCGATTTTTTCAAAGCTCCTCAAATTTTCTATTCCTCTAATTCTTTCAAGCGTACTACAGTTACTGTTTAATGCAGCTGATGTTGTTGTAGTCGGACGATTTGCAGGTGACAATTCACTTGCGGCAGTTGGTTCTACAGGCTCACTTGTAAATCTTTTGATAAATCTCTTTATGGGCCTTTCGGTTGGAACAAACGTTGTTGCTGCAAATTATTTTGGTGCAAAAAAGCCGAATGAATTACAGGATACAGTTCATACCGCAATCTTAGTTTCAATTTACAGCGGTCTTATTCTTACCGTTGTGGGAGTGCTTGGTGCTAAGCCAATTCTCACATTTATGCAGTCACCGGCCGAAGTCTTGAATCTTGCAGCAATTTATCTCCGTATTTACTTTGGTGGAATTACAGCCACTATGGTTTATAATTTTGGAAGTGCATTGTTGCGTGCAAAAGGTGATACACGACGTCCGCTTTACATTCTGCTTGCCGCAGGCATCATCAATCTTATCCTTAATCTGATTTTTGTAATTTGCTTTAAGATGGATGTAGCAGGAGTAGGGCTTGCAACTGTAATTTCTCAGGTGATTTCTGCAGTAGCCGTAATTGTGATTTTGATTCGAGAAAAAGATGATTTTAAACTGAATCTTAGAAAACTTAGAATCAACCGAATGATTTTCACAAAAATCGTAAAAATCGGACTTCCGGCCGGCTTCCAGGGAATTATGTTCAGCTTCTCAAATGTAATCATTCAGAGCTCCGTAAACAGCTTTGGTGCCATCATGATTGCAGGTAACGCCGCCGCAATAAATCTCGAAGCCTTCATCTACACAGCAATGAACGGCTTTTCTCAGGGCTCGCTGACTTTCTGTTCACAAAACATGGGCGCAGGCAAAACCGACCGAATCAAAAAAATCGTCTGGATTTCTCAGGGCTGTATAATCGTAATCGGAGCAGTTCTCGGTGCAATCTTCCTGTATTTTGGAAATCAGCTTTTGGGCATTTTCTCTCCAAATCCGGATGTTATCAAAGCCGGTATGGGCCGCCTCTGGATTATCTTTACAACCTATTATCTGTGCGGAATGATGGACGGAATGGCAAACTCAATCCGCGGAATCGGTCACTCACTTATGCCGGTTATTTCTTCATTGCTCGGGGCCTGCATTTTCCGAATCATCTGGCTCTTTACAATCTTCCTGATTCCGCAGTTCCACACACCAGCAACAATTTTTATGTCCTATCCAATCAGCTGGATACTTACATTTGTTGCTAATGTGATTTTCTATAACAAATATATGCGTAAATTAATTCAGATTTCGTCAAACTGAAAAAACAAAGTCACCCTGAACTTGTTTCAGGGTCTCTTATAAAGATGCTGAAACAAGTTCAGCATGACACGTGCTAAAATTAGCTTATTGTTTTTCTTTATTTATCAATTCATCTTTCCAAGATAAGTCAATTAGAAAATCTTTTGCATCAGACTTGCTTGAAACAGTTCTTGAGAAATCAATATCTTTCAATGTTTTGTTTGCTCTTGATAATTTCTTCAATTGTTTTTCGTTAAAATTTTCTTCATAAACCATAATTATAATTGTAACAAAGTATCTATGCATGTCAATAAAGCATTACTTTAATAATTTTGTACTAATGAATTAAGGGATATGAAAATTCCAATGTATTTATTATTTCCAATTTTTTTGCTATTATACCCCCATGAACATGGAAGCTTTTATTTTGGGCTGCGGGGGAATGCAGCCTTTACCATATAGACATTTGACATCTGTCTTACTGCGCCGCGAGGGTGACCTTTTTCTTTTTGATGGCGGAGAAGGCACTCAGGTAAGCCTTAAAAGACTGAATCTCAAATGGAAAAAAATCGACGCAATTTTTGTTTCTCATACACATGCAGACCACGTAACAGGACTTCCTGGAATTCTTATGCTGTCTTCACAGGTTGATAGAACCGAACCGCTTTACATTTATGGTCCTCCAAAAATCAAAGAATACATCGAAACCAGCCGCAAGGTTCTGGATATGTATATTAATTATCCGATTATCGTAAAAGAAATTACCGCGCCTTGTATTGTTCATTCAGGCAAGGATTTTTATATACGCGCATTTCCGCTCGACCATACAAAAGTTTGTGTTGGTTATACTCTTGAAGAAGCCGACCGCCCTGGTGAATTCCATCCTGATAAGGCACGTGAACTTGGTGTTCCATGTGGACCACTCTGGTCTGATTTACAGAAGGGCTTTGAAGTAACAACTCCAGATGGCAAGATTGTAAAACCAGAAGATGTAATGGGTGAAAAACGCAGTGGACGTAAATTCTCTTTTGTAACCGATACACTTTTCAAGCCTTCTATTATTGATGAAGTTCGCGGTTCAGACCTTTTGATTTGTGAAGGAATGTTTGAAAAAGAACTCGAAGACCAGGCAAAGGAAAAGAAGCACATGACAGCCGTTCAAGCCGCAACAATTGCAAAAGAAGCAAACGTTCGCCGCATGTGCATGATTCACTATTCGCCACGCTACACAGACAAAGAACTTCAAAAGCTTCTGGATGAGGCAAGGGAAGTGTGGCCACAGACCGAGCTTTCAAAGGATCGAATGCATATAGAGATTCCATATATAGACTGAGAATGATTGAATTAAAAAGTTTTTCCAAATCCTATTCCTCAAAATCCGACTTTGCTGTAAAAGATGTCTCACTCAAAATTGCAGACGGTTCAATCACCGGCTTACTCGGACCTAATGGTTCTGGAAAAAGTACAATTATGAAGGCTATCTGTGGTTTTCATTTTCCGACTTCTGGCACAATTACTATAACCACACCAGATGGCAGCCAATTTACCACAGACGAAAGCCCCGAACTTTGCATGAAATATATCGGTTATGTGCCGGAAATTCCCCTGCTTCCAAAGGATATGCGGGTTATTGATTTTCTGCGTTACGCTGCCGACACTCACGGAATTCAAAAAGACAAAACTGAAGAAGCATGCAACCTCGTAATTAAAGAATGCTCAATCGAAAAACTGCTTTCTAAAAAAATCAAAACTCTTTCAAAAGGTCAGCAGCAGAGGGTAAGTTTTGCTCAGGCAATCATACATAATCCGCCGAATCTGATTTTGGATGAACCTGTAAGTGGTCTGGATCCGGCACAGATTCTTCAGATGCGCGATTTAATCAAAAAGCTTTCTAAAACAAAGGCTGTGCTCATGTCTACACATATTTTACAGGAAGTGCGCTCGCTTTGCGATTCGCTTTATATTATGAGCAATGGAAAAATCACTGCCAGTGGAACGGAAGAGGAAATTACAAAGAAGGCTGGAACAAAGTCTCTGGAAGAGGCGTTTATAAAACTGACACAGACAAGCGGGGAGTAGGATGAAGAATTTTCTCAAACATAATCTTCTAAACAGCATCAGAACTCCATCATTTATTATTATTTCAATTCTTTTTGAAGTCTTCATTGCCATAAACTTTTTTATCCGCAAGCAGTTTTTTACCGGCTCTGGTACAACAGATTTAATTCTCTTTTTCTCTGCAGTTCCCTATATCTGCATAATCGCAGTTCCAGCGCTTTGCTATAAGCAGAGTTTTAGTATTTATGATGATTTTATTCCGCTTTCGACAGTCAAACGAGAGGCTGCTCTTTTTCTTACACGACTGATTTTATTCTGCATTCAGATTCTCCTTATGCTGCCTGCAATTCTCCTTGTAAATCTTTTTGGCACCACAGACGGAGGCCAGATTTTTACAAGCCTGATATGTCTTGTTTTTTATGGAGCGGCTGTAATTTCGCTTTGCGGATTTATTCAGACTGCAATCTCTAACAAGGTTTCAAGCCTTATAATCAGTGCGCTTGTGCTCGGCATTTTTAACAGTGCACATCTTTTTGCAGTTTACGTAAATCTCCCGGATTTTCTTACAAGCCTTGCCCGCAGCCTGAGTTTTGCCTGGCATTTTGATGCTGCCGGAAAAGTCCTTCTTGATACACGGGACATTCTCTGGCTTGCAGGCACAGCAGCCTTTTTCCTTTTCCTGAGTGATACAACAATCCAGATAAAAAAGGGCAGACACTTCAGTAAAAATCTGAAGCTCCGTCATATTCTGCTTCCTCTAATCAGCCTGCTTGTTATGCTGAACGGAAGCCGCTGGTACACAAGAATCGACTTTTCTAAAAACAAAACTTATTCAATTTCTAAATATACAAAATCACTTATTAGCCACATTGAAAGCCCGGTAATAATCACTTATTACCGCTCATCTTCAATTGCAAAGCTCTATCCTCAGATTCGCGATGTAGCTGATTTCCTTACAGAATATGCAGAGCAAAGCCGAAAAATCAGCCTGATTATAAAAGATCCTGATAAAGACGCACAAAGCCGCACTATGCTTGAAAACTACGGAATTGCAAGCCAGCAGCTGCGTACCGTCTCAGGCACTTCTACAGAGTTCCTCACAGTATATTCTGCAATCGTAATTGAACAGGACGGAAATGCAGAAAGCATTCCCTTTACCATGGCGGCAAATACTCTTGAATACGATTTAGACGGTCGTCTGCGCCACCTGATTTCAGGTCAGGCACGCACTGTAAATATCGTCGTTGGAAACGGAATGAGTCTTCCTGACGATTATGGCTATGTAATTCCGTGGCTGCAGTCACAGGGCTTTGTATGTAATCCGCTTTATATTGAGGCCCCGGCCTTTGAAGAAGAACTCGAAGCTTCAATAGGCCCTCTTTTTGTAATCGGCGACAGCCAGATCAAAATAGAAGAGGCAATTGCCATAGAAGATTATATTTTAAGCGGGAAGGGAACTGCACTTTTTTCAATCAGCCCTTATGTAACTGATATTGAAAACAGCTGGTACATGACTCAGGCACAGCATACAAATCTTGTAGAACTGATTGAACATTGGGGCGTAACCTTCCTTCCGCGGATTGCAGCAGATATTTCCTGCGCAAGAATCACAATGTATGCTGACGATAACAATCAGACAAGTCTGATTAATTATCCACTCTGGATTTCTCTTTTACAGCAGAAAAACAGTCCGCTTGGAATGACTCTTTTCTGGCCAACTGTGCTTGAACTTGCTGAGGATGAAAACATTATTCCGTATCTTTCAACAAGCCCCGCAAGCTACTTCTTTGAGCCGGATCTTCAGAGCAAGGACAAACTCATAGAAACGAATCCTTTTATACTCAACGACGCGATAACCAATTCCGGCTCTACAACTTCAACTCCACGAGGAACTCAAATTATTGGAGCTCAAATCACAGGTCCACTTGAAGGCCTTTACACAACAGGCCACATTGAAAATCAGAATATCATCGTAATTCCAGATCAGTATTTTGCAAGCTCTCTTATGAACGGCTATATTGGCGGTGAAACTGGCGACTACAGAAACTTTGAGTTCCTCACAAACGTGCTCTTAAAACTCAACGGAGAAGAGGAACTTGCTACATTGCAGAGCCGTACAAGCCGCGTCACAAGCCTTTATAAAATAACAGATATAGTGCAATTCAATACTTTGCGTTTAATCACCTATATTATTCTATTTGTGATTTTACCGCTTTTACTCATCGCTATCGGGGTAATTTTGAATGTTAAACGAGAAAAATAGCTCAAATTTCACTAAAAATAACAAAATACTCATCGTACTTGCCGCAATTCTGGCAGCACTATATATTCTGTCTTTTACCCGCAGTTGCACTTCAAAAGACAGCCGCGAAAAAATCAAAACCTCTCTTGTAAATCAAAAATACAAGGATGCCATTACAAGCTTCGAACTTCAGGACGCAACAGGAAGCCTCACAATCACAAACAAAGGTGACTTCTGGACAGTCGGCACACTTCCAGCCTCAAACGAACGTATGCAATCCTTTATAAATAACTTAATAATTGTTCGTAACTTGTATAAAATATCAGACAAAATCAACAAAAACAGCACACTCGGCCTCACAACAGGCACAGAGTTCCACTTAAAATATTCCACTCAAGACACATCCCACGAGCTTATTTTTGGTAATCAGGATTTTTCACTATCTTCACGCTATATGATGACAGAGAAAAGCACACAGGTTTACGAAATAGATTCTTCTCTGGATACCTATCTTACAACCTCAGTTCAAAGCTGGGCAGAGCCATTTTTCATTTCTCAGATAGTTTTTGGAAAGATCACATCCCAGGACATTCAACGCACACAGGTAATAAATCAAAATCATCTTACTCAAATTTCTGACACCCAGAAACTTCTAGATCTAAGACATGGCGGAATACCAGGAGAAGAAGAATTGTTATCAACTCTCCAAAATAACAAAACCCCTGATACCACAATTACACTTGAGCTTGGAAACAAAAATGAAATTGAATTAAAAATCTATCCGACAAAAAGCGAGAATGAATACATCGTCATGACCGAATATCACAAACAGAAAGGCGATTCACCTTATTACACATCTGTTTCAAAAACCAGCAGCTGGACTTATAACAAAATCAAAGATATCACATTGTAAACAAAATGTGCCGCAACACATGGCCACAAGCGGCAAGTCTTTTTATAACACAATCTCAAAATCAGATGGGCAAGGGCAGCATTTAAAACTGAAATCCAGCCCATATATAAATGCGCAAAGGCAAAGCACAAAAGCCCTAGCAATTCACAAAGAAGCCGACTTCCTCGCCATAACTTTTTTCTTGTAACAAGACTGAACAATTCATCAGAAAAATAAAACCTGTATAAAACTTCTTCGTAAAAAGCAGCACACAAAAAATTAATAAGGCAGAATATCCACTGAACAAATCCAGATGGTTTTACTACCAGAAAATCACCATCAAAAAATCCGGTTACTTCAGACAAAAATCTGCAGAATAAAGAAATTGTAAAAAGCATTCCAAAGGTAAATACGACAGGAAAAATAATCAGTTTTTGCCATACCGTAGTAACTGTCACAAGGCCATCAACGTTATCATCTTTTTTTTGATAATAAAAAAATAAAAGCCCACCACCAAAAAGTGCAAGCAAAATCTGATACCATGGTAATCCCCATGAATTAAACATAGGCTTATCAACTGATGGCATAGAAGCTATGAAAGGAGGTACTATAAATAAGAAAAAAATAAGTAAAAAAACTAGTATATCCGATAATAAAGTATGCTTTTTCATTTCCATTTATGCTATAATTGTATTATAATCAAAAAGAGGGAATTTTGTACACAGTAACATTTTTAATAATTGTATTAGTTATTCTAGCAACTCTTGGAGCAATCTACACAACCTTTAAGCCGCGTATTAATTTTTTCGTTACAGGGCTTGATTCCGGATTCTCTTTTTCTGAAATTTCACTCTTATGGAATGCGGCAGAACTGTGTAATCTTGAGCAACCAACCTCTCTCTTTTTCTCAATGGCTTCCCTTACAAAATGCATGACTCAGATATCAAACATGACAAGCGCTGATAATTCTCAGAAGAATCAGCTTTTAATGTCTAAGCTTTTTAATTACCGAACAAAAATCCAGAATGAAGCTGATGATAAAAAAGGCATGACAACAACTCATTCTCTGGATAAAGGACAGACACTCCGTATAATCTGGCCAGGCAAAGGTGTTTTTACTTCTGAAATCGTAGGAAACGGAAATCAGATTGTTATTAATGTACCACGACAAAAAAATCTGATTCCATATTCCGGAGATGAATGGGTTGGTAAAGTAATCAGTGTATATCTCTGGCGCAAGGGAGATGCCCGCTATGTGTTCGACACAACAGTTACACAAGCAGGATTATTTCTTGGAAAATCCGCACTTTTTATAAAGCATTCTGCAAATCTTACCCGCACTCAAAAACGAAAGGCTGTTCGCGTAAAATGTCAGATCTACGGAATGTTGTATATCATCAAAAAAGATACTGTTGAAGTAAATGCAATAGAAACTCAAAATGGTTATCGATGTCTGATTGAAGATATATCAGAATCTGGAGCTCTTATACGAATTGGTGGCAAAGGTGCTCAGAACGTTAAAATCAAACTTCAGTATAATATTCAGAATAAGCTGATTCTTATGGTTGGAGTTGTTCGTACCGTTGAATTTAACGAAGAACAGAATCAATCTTTATTACACTTTGAATGTACACATATCGAAACTTCTATGCGTAATGAAGTTTTAAAGTTTGTTTATAATATGATGCCACAGAATGAAAAGGAAGTTCTTGAGGCTATTGAGCAGACAGAAACAGATGAAAAAGCAGCCTTGGATAGCCCTATGGAAGATGGTTCTAAACAGGCAAAGCCTTCAGAAGATAATTCTGAAAAGCAAAATGCTGAAAATCCAAATCCAGTAGCAGAAGCAACAGAAAGCCTGGAAACAAAAGAAACAAAATCTGAAGGCGATGCAATTGCTCAGGAAATCAAAGATTCAAAAGAAATTAATTCAGGTGAGAGTGAAAATAAATCAGAAAAATCGGATACTAATGATGTAACCGATGACGAAATTAATGTTTTTCAAGGAATGTAAGATATAAGAGGTGATTTATGATGAAAAAAGCACTTATCCTTATAGTTTTAATGACAACAACTCTCATGGCTTATGCACAGAATAATATTCAGTCAAGCCGTATTAAATTTATTAAAGGCAATATTGCTGATAAAACTGCTGCTGTTCGTGAAGCAGGTGATTCTGATTCTGCATGGATCTCTGAAAAAGCAGTTAACTTTTGTCTTGAAAATAAAGAGCTTTTAGGTAATGATCGTGAACTCGATGGACTTGCCGTTGCAGCAATTCTTTCGTATTCCCCGGAAACTGTAAAAAAACAGACTGATTTACAAAAGCAGAAACTTACAGATAATTTCATTTCACTTTTTGCAAACTTCAGTAAGAGCAGTACTGTACAGATTGCAGTAATATCAAAAGCAGTTACATTAAAAGACAGTGTTCCAAGCGCTCCTTTCACAGCCTTAGTAAACAGCTACCTTAAAACAACAGATGTAAAAACAGCAGACAGCAGTGTATTTAAGGCTTGTATAAGCGCACTTGAATCAATTGGAAATGAAGAATCGTTTAAGATTTTATATGATTTTTTAAATAATTCTGAATATTCTGCTTACAAAAAGGAAATTGAAAAAACAACTATTGCTCTTATTCCAACTGCAATGGATGAAGTTCTATCTCTGATTACAGGAGCAGATTTAAAGAAAATCTCTTCAATTTTTGCATTAACACAAAAAAATACTGGAATTTCGAAAAAAAATCTCTGTGAGATTTCCGAAAAAGTATTAAGTGAGTCTATATTATTATTAGACAATTCTTCGGGAACTTCTGCAGATAATATTAGAGTGCAGCTTTCGGCTTTGGATATTCTTAGTCAAAACAGTTGGACTCGTGCATCCGCTTCGGCACTTTCGTATTTCCAGACTTCTAAGAAGCTTTATGAAAATCGAAGTATGAGCGAAGAACAGTTTAAGACTGTAATTACTTCACTTAGAAATATTGCACCTCTTGATGCAGTTACTCCGTTGATCAGCTACCTTGAAGAATTGAACGACCAGACAGAGAAGGGAAACGTTGTTTCTTCTGAAATTACGCTGGCCGTAATCAACACTTTAGGTGCTATCGGCGACAAAGCTGCATTCGATTCACTGCTTGCTGTAACTTATCTTAATTATGAGGAATCGGTTCTGACTGCTGCCCGAGAAGCACTGTCAGGACTCAGATGGCAGTAAACAGTTTATTATCTTATTTCAAAAAACCGGTTTTTCTTTCGGCATTAATCTGCGCTTTTGTTTTTTATTCAGGAGTTTTTTTAATGCCGGATAAACCGGAAATCTTTTCATTAATTGAAACGTCCAGCATTTTCGGCATTTCTGGAAAACTTCTTTCATCACCTGCAAAATCGTCAAACGGCTCTTATTATAGTGCTAACTTTTCTTTATCATCAGTTTCAGGCAAAAATGATTTTTCTTCATCAGCAAAAGGCCTAATCAAAATCTACATTCCTTCAGAACTTGTAGAAGCTTATTTTCCGGGTAAATTATATTCTCAAAGTAAAGGCAAAGGATTTTTATACGAAACAGGTGGTATATATTCTTTTTCTGGACAATATACAGATAAAGGCTTTTACGTAAAAAAATGCAGCTATAGTGAATGGGGAAATAATTTCTCTGGCAAGCTTGCAAAGTTCCGCGCCTTATGCCGGCTTCACTTTAAAAGACTGATGTACAGCTGGGGCAGTGGAGGCGGACTTCTTTTAGCATTACTGTGCGGGGCGCGCGAATACACTGACCCGTCCACCCAGGAAAACTTCCGCCGAGCAGGCCTCTCCCACATCTTAGCACTTTCCGGCATGCACCTTTCCATGTTCTCAGCAATTGCAATGTTTTTTGGTAAGCGTGCAGGAATAAAAAAACTTACTTTTGTTCTTCGCATAATAACGCTGGTCGCCTTCGTGTGGTTTGCGGGCTTTTCACCATCGCTTACACGAGCCTTTATCTGCGCTATGCTGATGTTAGTCGCCGCTATCGCTGGAGCACTACAGCCAGATATGCTTTCAATTCTTTCTTTTTCTTTTTTATTTCAGAGTGCAATCTGCCCGCAGGACATACATGAAACTGCATTCATTCTTTCGTATGGAGCATTAGCGGGAATCCTTATTTTTAATAGATTCTTTTACCGCATATACACAAGGCTATTCCCACGGATTTTTGCTTCATCTTTATCTGCCGCAACCGCAGCACAAACTATTACAGCACCAATATCCTTAAACATTTTCGGATCCTTCAGCCCGATTGGAATTATCTCTTCGACTATTGTATCACCTGTGGTTACAGTTTTTATTTACAGCGGGCTTGCTTTGATTCTTTTAAGCCTTATATTTCCAATCCTTTCAAAACCTAGTGAATTTATTATCAATTTGCAGTATAATTTTATTAATTACATTGTGAATATTTTTTCACAAGTACCCAATTTCAGTTTATAACAGCGGAGTCAAAATTGAAGCATCCTGACTACAATTCACCAGCCGAACTCAAACAGGTTCTCGACGCAAACGGCTTTTCCATGCAGAAAAAATTCGGACAGAATTTTTTGATTAATGAAGATGCACGTCGACGTCTTGTTGATGCACTTGAACTCACAGAAGGCATGAAGGTTTGGGAAGTAGGTCCGGGGCTTGGAGCCATGACTAACACAATTCTTGAACGTGGAGCAGACCTTACTGTTTTTGAAATTGACCACGGTTTTACTTCTTTAATCAGCGGATTTTTTGAAGATTATTCAAAAGGCGGCACCTTCCGAATTGTAGAAGGCGATGTTATGAAAACCTGGAAAGGCCACTTGAAAGAAGCAGGGCAGCCAGACAGATTCTTTGGAAACCTCCCTTATAATATTGCCGCTACAATTATTGCAGATACAATCGAAAACAATGTTCGTTTTGATAAATGTGTTTTCACAGTACAGAAAGAAGTTGCTCAGCGTATGTGTGCAAAACCTGGAACAGCTGATTATTCTTCATTCTCGGCACTCTGTCAGTGGGCTTATGATGTAAAACCTCTCTTAGATTTGGCCGGCGGAAATTTCTGGCCAAAACCAAATGTTGATTCGCGTGCAGTTGTATTTACCAAAAAAGCAGATTTCCCTTGCTGTAAAAATCCTGAACTGTTTATCAAAATGCAGAGAGCTCTTTTCAGTTCTCGCCGTAAAACAGTACGAAACAATCTTTCTCAGTTTTTGAAAAATAATGATCTCGCAGTTTCATGTCTTGAAAAAGCAGGCATTGATATTATGAAGCGCGCAGAAGTTCTTACACTTCCAGAACTCCTTCATCTTTCTGATGTAATTGAGGATGCAAAATGAGCATAAAAGAAAATCTCGAAAACATCAGATATAAAATTTCTCAGGCTGAAAAAAAATCTGGACGAAATGAAGGTTCTGTAAAACTAATGGCCGTTAGTAAGTTTCATCCTGCAGAGGCAGTAGTAGAAGCTTTTGACGCAGGCCAGTTTTTATTTGGTGAAAACCGCGTACAAGAAGCTTCTGAAAAATTTCCACCGCTAATTGAAGCCCATCCGGAAATTAATGTTCACATGATTGGCCAGCTCCAGTCAAACAAAGTAAAAAAAGCCGTATCATTCGCTTCCTGCATTCAATCTGTAGACAGACTGGATTTGCTTAAAGAAATTGAAAAGCAGTGTGCAAAACTCGAACGCACAATCAAAATCTTATTCGAAGTTCATACCGGCGAAGAATCAAAATCTGGTTATGAATCAGAAGCACTTTTGAGAGAATCAATTGAAGCAGTTGCAAAAGGAGACTTGCCACACATAATTCCATGCGGTTTTATGACAATGGCTCCTTTTACCGACGATGAAAAATTAATCAGAAAATCATTTATTACGCTGCGTGAACTTTCAGAAAAACTTCGCAGTGAATATACAAATCTTCCTTTGACAGAACTTTCTATGGGAATGTCTGGTGATTTTGAAATTGCAATTGAAGAAGGTTCAACGCTTGTTCGTGTGGGTACTGCAATTTTTGGAGAAAGGGATTATTCAAAATGAAAAAAAATCTGATTGCTAAAATTCTGATTTTCTCTTTGTTATTGAATATTTCTCTTCCAGCATTTGCTGCAGATACAACTCCAAAGCCTTATGACAATGATGAGCTTCCACAAACAATGAAGGATATCCGTCGTTTTGAAATTATTACTCTCGGCGCACTTCCTTTTGTTACGCTTGATACAACACTTGCTTATTCGACCTGGCGTTATGTTCAACATGATTTTGATTCTGCCTATCAGCCGGATATTTTTGCAGCTTCTTCGTTTTCTCAGGAAGAACAAAGAAATCTTATTTTGACTTCTCTTGGTGTTTGCATTGGAATTGGCCTTACAGATTTAATCGTACAGATTATCCGTCGTTCACATAAAAAAAGAACAACACAAATCAACTATGACGATATTTCAATTATTCCGATTTCCGAAGATGAAGATGCTCAGATAATTCCACTTCCATCGGCTGATGACGAAACTGAAGTTCAGGAGATTGAAGAATAATGCCGTTTTTTAGTGCTAAGGTTCCAGCTGATTTTCCAGACCAGCAGCGCCTCGACAAATTTATTGCATCTCTTCCAAACGGAATGAACCGCTCGAAACTTAAAAGCGGAGTAAACGAAATCCTCGTAAACGGAAAAAAAGTTAAACTTTCTCAAAAGGTAAAAGCCGGAGACCAGATTGATATTCAATGGGAAGATAATATTCCCGACAACATTGATCCGGAAAATATTCCTTTAGATATTATTTATGAAGATGATAATGTCACAGTCGTAAACAAAGCGCAGGGAATGGTAACACATCCAGCCTGCGGTAACTGGACAGGAACTCTTGTGAATGCACTTTTGTATCACTGGGGAAGACAGTCTGTAGAACAATTAAAAGAGGGAAGTGCAGCAGAAATTCTTGAAAGACGCCGACCTGGAATTGTTCACCGCCTCGACAAAGAAACTTCCGGTATTATCATTACTGCAAAGAATCGTGACGCAGAAGAATTCTTGCAAAAGCAGTTTAAGGATAAGTCTCTTCAAAAGGAATATATCTGTATCTGCTGTGGTCGTCCAAAACAGCGTACCGGTGATATCAGAACTCAAATTATACGTGATCCGAAAAATCGACATCGCTTTAAGGCAGTAACAGACACAGATGACGGAAAGTTTGCGCGTACTCTTTATCACTGTATTGCCACTTACGGAAATTACTCACTTATGCGAGTTCGTCTTAAGACCGGACGCACTCATCAGATTCGTGTTCACATGAAATTTCTTGGCTGTCCGATTTTAGGCGATTCAGTTTATAACAAACCTGATTCTAATTTCCCGGATGCAACTCTTATGCTTCATTCTGTACAGCTCAGAATAAAACTTCCTGGTGCAGAAGATTACACAACATTCCGTACAAGAGTTCCTGGACGCTTTCAGAAAATTGAAAAGAAACTAAAGGCAAAGTTTGCTAAAGAAATCCCGGCAAAATGAACATCGAAATAATCCACGAGCCTACAAGTTTAAAACCCTTTCTCGTAATATACAAGCAAAAGGGACTTGCGTCGGCTCCTCTTGTAGAAGGCGACACTGAAAATGCTTTGGCTCAGGCGATAGAAAAGTTTCCGGAGATTTGTGGGGTTCACGGCAAAAAGGAAATTGAGTACGGGCTTTTGCATCGCCTCGATACAGCGACTGATGGGCTTATAGTTATTGCGACGTCTCAAGAATGTTATGATTTCCTAACAGAAGAACAGCGGGAAGGCCGCTTTATAAAATATTACACCGCTGAATGTGATATTCTTCCAGACAATCCAAACGCACTCGGCGGCTTCCCACCAGACACACCAATATCATCACAGCAATCCATAACCGCCACATCATATTTCCGTCCATACGGTGAAGGCAGAAAAGAAGTGCGCCCTGTAACAGAAAAATCCGGCAAAGCTGCTCTTGCAAAACTTGGAAAGCCAAAATTATACACAACAGAAATTACAATTGAAAAGCAAGACGAAACCACAGCACTCGCAGAATGCCGCATCACCGAAGGTTACCGACACCAGGTACGCTGTCACTTGGCATGGGCAGGCTTTCCTGTAAAAGGTGACACTTTATATAATTCAAATTACAGGGAAAATGATTTGGACATAAAAAAAGCAGAAAACCTTTTGTTTTCTGCAACTAAAATCTCTTTTGAGTACCCGAGAGGAGACTTGAACTCCTATGACCGTAAGGACACTTGGACCTGAACCAAGCGCGTCTACCAATTCCGCCACCCGGGCTAAAAATGTTATTATATTTTAATGAAATCGAACCTCGTAGTCAAGGCTACAAACAGCTGTACAATCCGACAACAAGGCAACCAAGAATGACAATAGAAACTAAGTATACCCAGAATGGCAAACTTGATTCTACATATTCACCGCTATTTCTTCCAGATTTTCGTGCAAGCCCAAGTAAACCACGGCTTCCATAAGCTGCATTTCTGCCGTTTCTGCTAAGACCATTTCCAAATACAGCAGCGCCTCTATGTCCAAATCCGTCATCAGGATTTACAGCATAACCACAGGTAGGGCAGCCGTTTTTAAAATCATCATTTGAACCGATTCTTCCGCATTGAGGACATCTTACAGATGCAAAGAATTTTCCACATACAGGGCAAGTCTTTGAACTGCGAGGAACTTCTGATCCACAGCTTTCACAAAAAAATTTTGCTTCTTTTGATTTTGACTTTTTTTTCATAATTCTCTCACCATAAGACTTATATTATTTCCATTGATTTCTTTGACTTCTGCAGAACAAGAGGTTATATCATTTCCATCAAACAAACTTACATAATTAAAATAACTATCGTTAGTTAATGAAATTTCATTTTCAGGAGTGAATTGTAATTCTATAAGTTCCTCATCTTTATAATATTTTCCGCTTTCAAAATGAATCATTCCGTGTAATTCATTAAAAGCAATTTCAACTGGAACAAAAGATCTTTCTTTAAACTCTTTATCAAATGCTTTTACGCCAAGCTCATCAGCCTTTGCAGCATCTTCAACAGAAAGATTTGCAGTCTCAGTAAGATATACCTTTACAGTATTTCCACCGATACCGCTCTGCACAAAACCTGCAAGGATTTTCCAATGTCTTGGATATTCTTCTGCACTCAGCACAACTACATCCGGCTGAATCTCTTCAATATTGTCTAAGGCTTTGATAATCCATTTGTAATGAATTAAGTCAAAGCCTTTCTCCTTCAAAAGTGGAGTTACAAAATCTATTATTTCTGATCGATCTGAAATAACCAGTGCCTTCATTTTTAAATTGCCGCCTTCAGTTACTCTGTTCCAAGATTTACAACAGTGTAATCATAAATCTTCCAGATTCCTTCACGCTGCTGAACCTTATAAGTGTAGCGCTTCTTTTCGCTGAAGTTAGGATACTTGAACCATTCAATTACAGTAACGCTTCCTTCTGTTGGAGAATAAGTTGTCTTTTCAATCTGGAAGCTTTCTGGAACTGCAACGATATCATTCTCAATACGAGCCTGCATCAGGTCCCCTTTGAAAGACTGAATCATTCTTGAGCGCTCTTCTGCAGAAACTGTAATGTATTTTTTCTTGAGAGATGGATTTCTCTGAATCAAAGATTCAACATCCATATACAAGAAGTACTGATCCCAGAGAGATTTCTGACGTGCAATAATTGTCTGTTCAACAACCTTATCTGGAGAAATATCTTGTGGCTTCAAAAGTTCAACCGATTCATTTTTTACAGGAACAAAGTTTGAAGAAGCAGCTGATGGAGAAGGGCGAACTTCAAGAGTAAGACGATTAGACTTTAAAGTAAGATATTTTGATTTATACAATTCCGGGTAAAAGAAAAGTTCAAGATAGTAAACTGAAGGATCTTCAATCTTCAAAAAGTTCTTTACATTTTCTACAAACGAATATTCTTCGCCCTGTTCAAGAGCAATTTCACGGAAGTAAACAGTCTGATTTGTAGTGCGCTTTTCGATGATATTTTCAGTCTGTTCAAGCCGACTGTTTTTTACAGTATAAGCATTGAAGTCCATGCTGAACGAACGATCATCAGCAAGCTTAAAGCGTAGAGTTTCAGCACCGTTATTTTTGATTGTGATATGCACGAACACCGGAGCTTCATCAGCAGTGCCCGGATAGTAAACCGTGCGGTTATAATATTTGATAGATACCGATGCATTACGATAATCAACAGTATTATCCTGAGCAAAAATTGCCATCTGTCCAAAAACAAAAAGAACTGATATAATTGTAAGCAGTTTACGAATTTTCAAAGTATTCTCCTGAAAATTTTATTTTCTTTTACTATATTAATATCGGTATTTTAAAATGAAATCATTAACTTCTATAGACGAAATATTACATAATCAAAGCGAAATCCGCGATACTGCAGCTGCATTTTTTGATGAGAATTCCAAATTTCCGCTGAATATTGAAGGCCTGCACGGAAGTCTTTTTACTTACTTTGCAGCTGAAGTTTGCCGCTCAAATCACCTTAAAGCAGTACAGGCTGCTCAGTATTCCAACTCAAGCAGAAACGCTCCTAAGTATACAGTTTTTTCATCTGATTTGATTATTGTCGTTCCAACAGAAGCTGATGCACGTGATATAGCAGAAGATTTTTCTGCAGTTTTTAGCGATGCTGAAGTCTTTATTTTTCCTGATTGGGGAACTGTTCCATACAGACCAGCAGCGCGTGGTTCTGTAACTTTCGGAAAACGTGCCGGAGTCCTTTCAAAACTTCTTTCCAAAAAGAATACGATTCTTTTTAATGAAACTCCACGTATTTTTATTTTTACGCAGAGAGCCTTCATGTCGCCGTTACCAGCCCCGGAATATCTTTCTAAACTTTCCTTTAAGCTCAATAAAGGCGACAAAATGGATACCACAGCCATTGCGCAAAAACTCAGCAATATGGGCTACACACGCGTTCCTAAAGTAAATGTGCGCGGAGAATTCAGCCTTCGCGGTGAAGTTTTAGACATCTTTTTACCTAGTGATGAACACGCAAGCCGAGTTATTTTTGATTTTGATGAAATTGAATCCTTTAAGGAATTTGAAGCAGATACTCAGGCAACAATCGGTACCAAACAGGATCTTTTAATTTATCCAACAAAAGAAGTGCTCTGGACTGATGAATTGATTGCAAAAGCACGTACAAAGATGGCTGAATATCAGGAAACTGCAATCAAAGAGGATGGGGCAGGTACAAGCGAGTTTGCAGGTCCTGGCGGCACCGGAGACTTTGCAGTTCATCTTCCGCTCACCGAAACTGCTCAAAAATACCTTGAAAACCTTCTTACAGGCCTTTCCGTAAGCGGGGAAGCAGAAGGCGAAGAGTTCCTTTATCAGCTGATTTACGATAAAACTTACACTTTACTGGATTATATTGACGAAAACACATTTGTCCTTTTCTACAACTACGACAAGCAGGAAAACGCAAAACTCACTATAAATCGCGAATACAACAAGCTTTACCGCACATCTCGTGAAGAATATCCGGTTCTTCCGCCAGATATGGTGCTTTCTGATTATTCAAAACTATTAGAAAATATCTCAAAATGTATACTTTTTAGAACATTACAAAAGCAGGAAGACAAAGATTCTGTCTACCATTATCAGATTTCAGCAGAGTCTGCACGCAGTTTCTTTGGAAATATCAACTTTATGAAAGAGGAGTTGACGGAACTTCAGAATGCTGGTTGGAATATCTTTATTTTTACTGATAATGAGAACCAGCAGCTTCGAATTCACGAAATTTTCAAAGATTTTACAGATATTCACGACGATGGAGCAATTCATCCGGTTATTCTCATTCCAAAAGCAATATCTGCCGGATTCAGACTTCCCGAAGCAAAACTCCTTGTAATTCAGGAAAACGAGATTTTTGGCCGCCGTCAATACGTACCAAAATCAGTAAATAAAGCAAAATCAAAAGCAATCGATACCTTTGTTGAACTTAATCCGGGAGACTATGTAGTTCACGTAAACTGGGGCATAGGGCTTTTCCACGGAATTGAACGCGTAAAGGCAATGGGAAACGAGCGCGACTACATCAAGCTAGAATATGCTGATAACGAAATTGCCTTTGTTCCAATTGAGCAGGTAAACCTTGTTCAGCGCTATATTGGAAACGAAGGTGATAAACCGCGTCTGGATCGCATTGGAAGTAAATCATGGGAAAGCCGTAAGAACAAGGTTAAGCAGGCAGTAGAAGACATTGCCCAGAAACTCATTGATTTGTATTCACGCCGACAGGCTTCAGTTGGTTTTGCATTCCCTAAGGAAACTGAATGGCAGGCAGCATTTGAAGCCGCATTCCCTTATGAAGATACACCAGATCAGATTACAGTAACAGAAGAAATCAAAGCAGATATGGAACGCCCGGTTCCAATGGATCGCTTAGTCTGCGGTGACGTAGGTTATGGTAAAACTGAAATTGCCATGCGTGCGGCCTTTAAGGCAGTTATGGGTGGAAAACAGGTAGCTTTTCTTGCTCCAACAACAATTCTTGCAGAACAGCATTACGAAAACTGTAAGAACCGATTTAAGAACTTCCCTGTAAAAATTGAACGCCTTTCACGCTTTGTTGCTCCTGCAGAACAAAAAAAGATTCTTAAGCGCGTTGCAGAAGGTGATGTTGATATTCTGATTGGAACTCACAGAATCATTCAGAAAGACGTTATCTTCAAAAAGCTTGGACTTATGATAATCGATGAAGAGCAGCGCTTTGGTGTAAAAGACAAGGAAAAGCTCAAGGTTATGAAAAATAACATCGACTGTTTGACCATGTCTGCAACACCGATTCCAAGAACTCTTCATATGAGTCTTTTGAAAATCCGCGATATGAGTCTTTTGACAACGCCGCCACAGAACCGTCAGCCAATTGAAACTGTTGTTGATGAATTTACAGACGAACGCATCACACAGGCAATCAGACGAGAAATTGAACGTGGTGGCCAGGTCTTCTACTTACACAACCGTGTTGAATCATTACAGGAAATTCGTCGCAAGGTAGAAACACTTGTACCGGAAGTTTTAGTTGATGTAGCCCACGGCCAGATGACTTCGACTCAGCTTGAAGAAATTTTCCATCGTTTTAAGATGGGTGGCTTCCATGTTCTGATTGCGACAACAATCATCGAAAACGGAATTGATATTCCTAACGTTAATACAATTATTATCGACCGCGCAGATATGTACGGTGTTTCTCAGTTATATCAGCTGCGTGGACGTGTTGGACGAAGTGACCGCCAGGCTTATGCATATCTTTTGTATCCGGAAAATAAAGCACTTTCCGAAGTTGCAATGAAACGACTTCAGGTAATCAGCGACTTTACAGAGCTTGGAAGCGGCTTCAAGATTGCCATGAAAGATATGGAAATCCGAGGAGCTGGAAACCTGCTTGGCCGCGACCAAAGTGGTGACGTATATTCAGTTGGTTTTGATATGTACGTACGACTTTTGAATGAAGCAGTAAATAGACTGGCTCTTCAAAAAGACTACAAAGAAGAATCCGAAGTTCTTATGGAAATGGAATACACAGGCTTTATCCCAGATACCTATATCATCAATCCACAGATCAAAATGGAAATCTACAAAAAGATTGCAGCCGTTACAGATGAAGCAGAATTTGACGCAGTCCTTGGAGAACTCGCAGACCGCTTTGGCCCGATTCCAGATGAAGTTTCAAGCTTACTTGCACTGGCCGAAATCCGCATAATCTGCCGCAAACTCAGCATAAAATCTATCAAGGAGCGTCAGGGCGAAGTTGCGGTTGAGTTCCAGCAGGTTTCAAATATCTCAGTTGATAAGATTCTCAAGCTTATCAGAGATAATCCAAACTCTTTACGCCTTAATCAGAAACTACCGAACGTTCTTTTCATCAAACTTGGTAAAATCGGACTGAAAGAAAAATCTGAGTTTATAAGAGAAAAACTCAGCCAGCTGGCATAACAATTGACGGGGAGAAAAAACTATGAGTCAGAAACTTAAAGAAAATCACACAAAGCCTCTTCGACTTTTTAAGATTGAACAGGCCATTCAGAATCTAAGTTACCCGAGTGTTGAAAAACTGATGCAAGAACTTGAAGTATCACGCCGTACAATTCTGCGCGATATTGATGAGTTAAAACTTTATTACAACGCACCAATCGAATATGACCGTTTTCACAAGGGCTACTATTACAGCGATAACACTTACTTTGTAAAAAATATGATGCTCACAGAAAGCGAGGTTTTTGCAGTTACCGGGATCCTGCCGCTGATGGAGCGCTACAACAATACACCGCTCAAGAAAACTATCGAAAAGGTTTATGATACTCTTTCGCAGATGCTGCCTAATCAGGTTGAAGTTCAATCCAGTTTTGCAAACGATGTTGAGTTTATTGCAGACCCGATTCCCGTAATTTCCGAAGAAGTTTTTAATGATGTTTTCAAGGCGACAAAGCTTCATAAAATCATGAAGTTTGATTACCGTTCAATTAGTGCTACTGACTGGAAGCCGCACGAACTTTATCCTTACAAGATTTATAATCAGAAGGGAGACTGGTACATTCTGGGTTATTCTCCGAAATATGAAAAGTTTGCAACCTTTACTCTGGCCCGAATGAAAGACATAGAGCTTGGAGAAGATTTTAAGCCGGATCCTGATTATAAGAAGAAGATTCACATAGACCCTAATTTTGGAATCTGGAATAACGAAAATAAGCCTCAGAAAATTGAGCTGACCTTTGATAAATCTGTAAACACCTATATCCTCGAACGCACCTGGCATAAAAATCAGAAGTGTAAGCAGAATCCGGATGGCAGTGTTTATCTGAGTTTTGAGACTAATCAGATGCAGGAAACTCTTTACTGGGTTTTACATTTTGGCGCTGCAGTTACAGTTCTTAATCCGCCAGAGCTCAAAGAGATGTATAAAGAAGAAATTAAAAAAATGGCAAAGAATATTAAAGAAGTTGAAAAATGATAAATGGACCTCTTGCACTTATAATCTGTGCTGTATTATGGAGTACAGGCGGAATCTTCATAAAAAATATCGAATTAAATGGAATCGCAATTGCCGGCATCAGAAGTTTTATTTCCGGAAGCTTTATGCTTTTAGTTACAAGGCAAGGACTCCATTTTTCTATACGCGATGAAAAAGGCAAACTGGATAAAGAGAGTACTATCGTCTACTGGCTGGCGGCAATTTCTTATGCTGTCACAATGATTTCGTTTGTAGCGGCTAACAAGCTGACAACTTCGGCCAACGCAATTCTTTTGCAGTATACCTGTCCGATTTACATCATTCTGCTAGCACCTTTTTTGACAGGTGAAAAGAACAGACCATCAGATTATGTTACTGTTGTTGGAGTAATGCTTGGAATCATTCTGTTTTTTGCTGACGGCCTTGAGAGCGGTAATCAGTTTGGAAATATTCTTGCGGCCTTTTCTGGAATCAGCTACGCTCTTGCAACAATCTTTATGCGCCGTTGCCGTGGTTATTCTGGAGGAGCAATGGCACTTTCTCATCTGATTACAGCAGTTGTCTGCCTGCCCTTTGTAATTCAAAACGGTGTGCCGAGTTTGAAATCATCTTTATTTCTGCTGCTTGTGGGAATCGTTTCAATAGGTATTCCTTCTATTCTATACTCGGTGGGAATCAGAAATGTACGGGCACTTACAGCATCATTTATTACAATGCTTGAGCCAGTTTTGAATCCAGTCTGGGTAATTATTTTTGCAGGAGAGGTGCCGTCTACAAAAACGATTCTCGGTGGTCTTTTGATTCTAGGATTTATAATGATAAGGTCTATAATTCAAAATAGAAAAAAGGAGAATTTAAAATGAGTTTTTTTAAAAACAGAAGTGTTGCAATTGTTGTCCGTAATGGAAAGATTTTGATGGAGCGATTGTGTTATCCTGATGCTAATAATGGTAAGGAATTCTTTTCGATTCCAGGTGGTGGGATAGAAGAGGGCGAGACTCCGGAGCAGACAGTACTGCGTGAACTCAAGGAAGAGTGTGGGCTGGATGGAACAATTGTAAAACCGCTGGCTGTTATATTCGACAAGGGGAGAAAAGAATATTCTTTTGAAGTTTCAGTTCCCGATGACCAGCAGGCTATTACAGGTTACGATCCCGAAGAAGCCGGTAGTGAAAATCCTCCGCTCCGGGAAGTTGTCTGGAAGAGTTTGAACGAAATTAACGAAAAAGACCGTGCTTTTTTGTGGTCTTACGGCCTTATGCATGTTCAGAACTTTTACGAGACAATTGTGGGCTGGGGTGATGAGATTAGTTATCCGGGAGAAAAATAATGGAACTAAAAACAAAAGACCTGGTTCTTCGTCCAATCCGATTAGGTGACGAGGAGCAGATTCATGAATATGCGGGCGACAAGGATATTACGATGATGTTCTGGTTGCCAAATGACACCTTTGAAGAAACCTGTGATTTTGTGCGGCGTTGTGATGAAGACTGGAAAAAGCCTTTTGATCAGATAGAAGATTTTGAGTTTGTTATCACTCTGGACGGAAAAATCATAGGTGGCTGCGACTGCGACCTTAGCCATAGTGAAGATCATACCTATGCAACACTTGGCTGGATAATAAATAAAAATTACAGGGGCAGAGGATTTGCTTCACAGGCCGGAGCAGCTCTCATCGACTTTGCTTTTAATAAGCTAAAAATTGACCGTATTCTTGCGCAGTGCGACTGTAAAAATGCAGCGTCGTTTGGTGTTATGAAAAAAATAGGAATGCGTTGTATTGACGACAAGGGAACTCGCACCTATCCGAAAACTGGAATAACTTCTGGAGAATATACCTGCCAGATTACCCGCACGGAATGGAAACTGAATATTCGTCTGGAGCAGCCGGAAGATTTTCACAATACTGAACTCATGACAATGCGCAGCTTCTGGAATAAATATTATCCGGGTTGTGTTGAACATAACATGATTCGGGTTATAAGGGCTTCGGCGGATTATTTACCGGAAATTAGTCGAATTGCTGAGCTGGATGGAAAAATCGTTGGTGCTGCTTTTTACACCAAAGCCTGGATTGTAGATGAGGATGGCGTGTGGCATGAAGTTGCAATGCTTGGCCCGCTTGCAGTTGAACCGACTCTAGAAGGAAATAATATTGGGGGTAAGCTAATCTGCGAAACAATTCGTCTTGCAAAAGAAGCTGGCCTTGCTGGAATAATACTTTGCGGTGAACCAGGTTATTATCCTAAGTTTGGTTTTAAGCTTATGAAGGATTTTGGAATTACAGATGTGGATGGCAACAGCTATGATGCCTATTTGTGCTATCCGCTGAGCGAGGAGTTTGCGACGTACAAAGGTCATTTTGAAGAAAGCCCGGATTTTGAAAAAATTGAAGATTCTGCTGCGCTTGAAAAAATCGGCAAAGAGTTTCCTGCCTATCGCAAGGTGAAAGTTCAGGAAGGCTTTATGCAGATTTTTAATCAGCACCTTGGTGTGGTGGAATCTGTGGATGGCGAAATCTTTAACGTTTGTTACTGGGAGCTGGTAATTCCGTGCAGACTTGCAGAAGGACTGGAGCAAAGGCCTGCTGCCGGTTGCGATGTTCAGTTTATCTGGAATCACAAAGGCGGCGAATCAAAAATTACAAAGGTGATAAAAAATCTTATAGATGACTAAGAACAGCAAACATTATCAAGAATCAAAATTTCCTCCGAGTTATAATCATCATATAAAGTTTTGGAGGAGGTGACTTTATGGATGATTTTAAACCGATGTTTGAATATGTTGAAAAAAACATTGAAAACAAAATTGAGTTAAAAGCACTCGCAGATTTTATGGGCTACAGTCCTTTTTACATCAGCAGAAAATTTGTGGATATTTACGGCATTCCGATTACTGGATATGTGCGAATCAGGAAGCTGCAATATTCAATAAAGGATTTGCTGGATGGCATGAAAGTGATTGATGTTGCCATGAAATATTCCTTTGAATCTCATGAAGGTTTTTCAAGATCGTTCAAAAGTCTTTTTGGCTCTTCTCCAAAAAATATTAGAAACTATTTGCAGAAGTACGAAATTCCGGAGTTTGAACTTTTTGCAAATAGTAAAGCAAAAACAATGGAGGAAGGAAAAATGAGTTTAAGCGATGACATGCACAAAATGATTTTCACGATTCTTGGTAATTCTTTTGAAGAAATGGCTGCTGGCTTCTGTTCAAAAATTGAGCTTAGCCTGCTGCCGTATAATTGCCTTAAGATTTTTGATGATGGCCGCGGAATCAAGCTGGATGATGATGGAGTGATTCACGAAGAAATCCTGCAGAATCTTTTTTCCGGTAAGCCGATTACAAAGGTTGAGTATGCCCAGATGGGCGACCTACCCTTTGATGACCTTAAGCTTGTAAACTCACTTTGCGAAAAGCTTACAATAACTGTCTGGCGTAATGAAAAAATATACGAACAGGATTACATCCGCGGAATTCCACAGCATTCCGTCACAAGCAAACCTAATGATTCTAAAATCCCACACGGAACCCAGATTCTCCTTAAACCCGATACATCGATTTTTGAAGACACCGAGTTTAGTAAAGAAAAGCTTCAAGACTGGATTAACGAAAATCATTGCGACTTCAAGGTGAATGTAACTATAATATAATCATGTTAAAAGATTATGAAATAAACAAGCCAATTCTTGAAACGGACAGATTGATTATTCGTAAGGTTAGCGAAAGCGATGTGGCTGATTTAAAAGAGTGGTTGGGAAGAGATGAAATCTATACATATTGGGGAAGAAAAGCAAACAGGAACGAGAAAAATCCTGAACTCATGTTTGCGCCTGATCCCCGCCCTTGGGTAATAAGAAAACCTTCTCCTGATTTTGATTGGGTAATTGAATTGAAAGAATCCAAAAAAGTGGTAGGCATGATTGCGGTATTTAATATAGAGAATGCCAGAATGGGTGATATAGGATACAGAGTTAATCCTGACTACTGGAATATGGGAATTACTACAGAAGCTTTGAAGGAAGTAATACGGTTTATATTTGAGAACACGGAATTGGAGCGAATTAATGGACGTGCGGATGTAAGAAATATTGCTTCGAATAAAGTTATGGAAAAATGTGGTTTTATAAAAGAAGGAACAATTCGCCAGGGAAAGATGTTTTCTGTTTATTGCGACTATAATATCTACGGTCTGCTTATAGAAGATTATAAGAGCATGCTATGAATATAAAAAAAACGTGTCTTACAATCACAACTTTTTCTCCTGCTATGGCCGAAAAGCTTAATATCAAAGAAGTTTACGGAATCTGCCTTGCGGAAAATACAGCCTCTGTGTGCGTCCTGGAAAAATGCGGTTTTGTTCAGGTTTATCAGGGGGCTGGAAACTATCAGGGCAAGGAAGCACGAATTTTAAAGACTGTCTGGAAAAAATAGAATTTGACTGTACGTACATCATATGCTATTCTATACGCACAGAGGTACAATCATGGACGCAAAACTTACCTTAAAACTAAAAGACGATTCAATCTCACGAGCAAAAAAATACGTTTCTTCTATAGGAACTTCGCTTTCGGCTATTGTTGAAGATTTTTTTGATGAACTTACTCTTCAACAGCAATCAGGAGATTTTAAATACAGTCCTCTTGTAAACGAGCTTTCGGGAATTATTAAGCTGGACGAAAATTACGATTACAAGTCTGATTATGCTTCTTATCTGGAGCACAAGTATGAATAAGATTTTTGTAGATACAGATATAATTCTTGACTTGCTCGCACAACGCATCCCGCACTTTCATTTTTCGGCAGTTCTTTTTACTTTTGCCGAAATGAAAAAGCTGGAACTTTTCACAACTCCTCTGATTTTCGCAAATACCTTTTACATCCTCCGTAAACAGGTTGGAAATGAAGAAGCCAAAAAAGCGCTCAGAAAATTACGAGTTCTTATTCATATAATTGATTCATCTGAAGCCGTAGTCGACAAAGCACTTAATTCAGACTTTTCAGATTTCGAAGATGCCATTCAGTATTATACAACTCAGGAAAATGGAATTAATATTCTTTTGACCCGCAACCTACGTGACTACAAAAATGCATCACTTATAGTTCAGACTCCGGAAGCTTTTCTGGTTTCCAATGGTTTGATATAATCAAAACATAAAAAATCTCATCATTTCGTGTACAGACTTAAAATTCCCGGCAAATTAATGTTATTATATTAAAAGATTTTAAGTCAAGGAAACCGAAATGAAATATGTTGAAGAAAACTCACGACTTTGGGACAAACGCGCAGAAAATAATGACAGATGGTCTACAGTTGTTACGGCTGAAGAAGTTGCAAAGGCACGAAAAGGCGACTGGCATATTATACTCACTCCAGAAAAACCTGTTCCACGCGACTGGTTTCCTGCTGAAATGAAAGGGCTTAAGGTGCTGTGTCTTGCGAGTGGTGGTGGACAACAGGGGCCTATTCTTGCGGCAATCGGTGCAGATGTAACTGTTTTTGACAACAGTCAGGGGCAGCTGGAAAAAGACCAGTTTGTAGCAGAACGAGATGGGCTTACAATAAATACAGTTCAGGGAAACATGCAGGACTTGTCTATGTTCGCCGACGCTTCCTTTGATTTGATTGTTCATCCGTGGTCGAATAATTATGTAGATGATATTCTTATTGTGTGGAAGGAGTGCTCTCGCGTTCTTAAAAAAGGCGGCACCCTTCTTGCAGGATTTGGAAGTCCGCTTGAGTATATTTTTGATCTTAAAAAGTTTGAAAAAGGCGAGCTTGAATTAAAATACTCAATTCCCTATGCAGATATAGATCATCAGGATGATGAGGCTGTCCGCGAGCTTTCTGCAGCAGAAGGATTCTCCTGGGGACATCCGGTAGAGGAACAGATTCAGGGACAGATTTCTGCCGGCTTTGTTATTGCAGGCTTTTACGAGGATAGGGGCTGCTGGCTTTTCGACAACTACATCAACACATCAATGGCAACAAAAGCCATTAAAATGTAAAAATCTGAAAAATCGATTTTAAGGAAAAAAAGTTTATGATAGAAACAGAAAGACTCCTGCTGCGGGAATACACAAGAGATGATTTTGACTCACTTTATGAGATAATGTCTGATGCAGAAACCATGCAGCATTATCCGGCTCCTTTTGACGAAGCGAGAACCAGACGCTGGATTGAATGGAATCTGGAAAACTACGCGCAGTACGGCTTTGGACTTTGGGCTGTGGTTCTCAAGGAAACTGGAGAGTTTATCGGAGACTGCGGGCTGACGTTGCAGAACATCGATGGTGAAATGCTCCCGGAGATTGGCTATCACATCCATAAAAAATACTGGCGGCGTGGTTTTGGAAAGGAAGCTGCACGTGCTGCACGCGACTGGGCCTTTATGAATACAAAGTACAACGTGCTCTATTCCTATATGAAGTATACCAACGAGGGTTCCTGGCGCACAGCTATGGCAAACGGCATGAAAAAAGTGAAGGAATATCCGGATCCGAAAAATACGATTTCCTATGCCTTTGCCATCACGCGGGAAGAATGGGAAAAATTGGAGAAACTTTAATTGAATAAAATTCTTGAACTAGCGAAAAAACTTTATTCTCTGCAGGCCTGTACCTTTACCCCGGTATCTGGTCACGAAGGTGGACGGAACCAGATTGTGATTGTCAGTCGCGATGGAGAAAAACTATATGTTCTTCGTATATCTGCGCTTGGAGACCGAAGTGAAAATGATTATCATGCCGAAACAGAGTTTATCCGGTTTCTGGCTGAAAACGGTGCGCCTGTTGCAAATGTGATCCCGTCTGTGCAGTGCAGACTGGTGGAGTGTGTGGAAGCAGATGACAAATCAGTGTACGTCAGTCTGTTTGCCTATGCCAACGGAATGCTTCTTGCGGATAACGGCTACCGATACCGCGAAGGTGCACCACTGAGCGAATATTTCTACAATACCGGAAAAGCCCTTGGTGCAATCCACAGACTGTCCAAGACATATAAGCCTGTGCATCCCCGCCCGGATTACTTTGACAAATATAACATGACATACCTGGACGGCCTGATTCCGGATGAATACAGTGAACTGAAATCAGCAATCGCAAAACGACTGGATACATTCAGCGCGCTGCCGAAAGACAAAAGCTGCTACGGTCTGGTTCACTTTGACTACAGCGATGGCAATTACCATATCAACATGGATACGGGTGCAATCACAGTATTTGATTTTGACAACTGCATGAACTGCTGGTACATGTTTGACCTTGCCAATCTCTGGCTTCATAACGAAGGCTGGACAAGACAGGAGCCCGACCCAGAAAAACGCTTCAAACTGATGCAGCAGTGCTTTGATCTTCAGTTGCAGGGCTACAAAACAGAAACAGATTTGCCGGAAGAGCTGCTGAAAAAGCTGCCGCTGTTCATTGATATGGTGCTGATTGAAAACATTGTAGATGAGTTTGAATGCGCAACCCGAGAAGGCGAAGAACTGGACTATGAAGATATTGAAGACGCAGCGGAATGCCTGATCAACAACATCCCATATGCAGGAACCAGAAAATGATGATTATTAAGTGTACAAGTCAGGATATACATACGCTGGCAGTTTTGAACAAACGCCTTATTGAAGACGAAAAAAGTGACAACCCCATGAGCCCGGATGAACTGGAGAAGAGGATGACAGACTTTCTCTCCAGTGAATACAATGCTTACTTTTTCAAAGAAGTGGAAGAGATTGTCGGCTATGCTTTAATCAGACATACATGCACACCGCTTTATCTGAGACAGTTTTATATTGACAGGACATACCGGCGTAAGCATTATGGGGAAAAAGCCTTCCATGAATTATTGAAACTTCTTCAGGTGGATACCATCAATATTGATGTATTGCCATGGAATGAAGGAGGCTTACGATTCTGGGGAAAAATGGGTTTTACTCCAACTTGTATTTCAATGAATTACAAAAGTCCTTTGGAAACATAAATAGGAAAAAAATTAAAATAAGGAAAAGTCGATGTAATATATGGAAACAGGAATGCGGAGAACCGTTTGAAAAGCTATCTTGAAGGGGGCTGTTAGCAAATCAAAATGCACAGAAGAAACGCACAATAAGGGGATATTTGATGATTGAAACAACAAGACTGATTATCCGTCCATTCCGCAAGGAAGATGCGGACGCACTGTACAGAATCAAAACCGATCCGCAGGTAATGGAATTCTGTCCGGATTTTCTTGATGTTGATGCCAAACGAGAAGATATGGACAGCTATATCCATGCTTTTCAAAGAATTGAGGAAAACGGCGATACCGACACATGGCGCTGTTATGCTATTGAAAACAAGGAAACCGGCCTTGTAATGGGAGTTCTTACCTTCAGCAAACAGAATATGCTCCATGAATATGAACTGGGATGGATGATGATTGGAGAATATACTGGAAAAGGCTATGCATCCGAAGCGGCAGAGGCATTTGCTGAGTATTTCTGCCAGACACATGGGGTTGATTATATGGTTGTTGTAATGGATATCGACAATCCGGCTTCCCGCAGAACAGCGGAAAAAAGCGGCTTCCGGCTCTTTGAAAAGAGAACTGTCTACGATTATCATTACAATCAGTATTGTGACGACTATTTATATTTTCGCAGATATTGGTCCGGTTGCACCCTGAAAAACCAGTATTACGGAGATACTCCTTATTATGGGCGTTCAACGTCAGACAGGAATGAATAAGAAAATGAAGAAACAAGAACTTGATATTCAGCAGCAACTGACCAAATACATAGGACAGGAGCTAGATTACTGGGATTTTTGGGGAGCCATTCGAGTCATAAAAAACGGAAAAGTACTTTGGGAGACCAGTCGCGGCTACTCCAGTGCAGAATTTGGTGTGAAGAACACAATGTCCACCCGTTTTACAATTGCATCGGTCACAAAGCAGTTTACAGCCTTTGCTGTTATGCTTCTGTATGACAAGGGGCTTTTATCTCTGGACGAAGATGCGAATACATATCTCCCAGAAGATTTGCAGATTCCTGCCGGGATTACTGTCCATAATCTTCTCTCCCATACATCAGGACTGTATAACTTTTACAATTTCGAGGATGACTTTTATATTGGAGAAGACAGACTGCCCTATGACAGAAAAGCTTTCCTCAGTAAATGGATTCTGAAACAGCCGGTAAGTACTCCGGGAGAATCGTTCAATTACAACAATTCAAATTACAATCTGCTGGCTTGGATTATTGAGCACGTCTCAAAACAGTCCTATGCGGATTTCTTGAGTGAGAACATTTTCCTTCCCCTTGGGATGCTCAATACCACGTTTGACGACGGCTTGGCTGTTCAAGGAAACAAGGCAAACAATTACATGCATGATTATGGACAAACGGTTCGTGTACCGTATGTGAACAACCTATTTTTGATGGGAGCCGGGGCATTGGTTTCGAACTGCGACGATCTTCAGAAGTGGTACGAATGCCTGAAAGAGCGAAAGCTGCTGTCCGCAAAGGCATATGAACATTATTTTGCAGAGAATATGAATCATTACTGCTACGGGCTGGAACATTATGAACAAAACGGAGTAACGATGTATGCTCACGGGGGGGATGCTAACGGGATTGCCACGTATACACAGTACTTTTTTGAGGACGATCTTTGTATCATCATTCTTTCAAATAATGAATCACTGAACCAATACCGGTTGGGAACAGGCATTGCTGAAATCCTGTATGGAATAGAACCTAAACATGCGGCGAGGCCGGATGAGGTACCGGTTTCGGAAGAGCATCTTCAGAAGTTCACCGGCACATATCTTCCCGGCAAAATCCATATTGAAGTGAAGAACGGGAAACTGTATCTGGTGCGTGTAAACCAGAATATCCATATCGAATTGTACTGCATCGGTCCCAACACATTTGTCCGCAGGCACGAGGAACAAAGCTATACGCACAATCTGCTGCCGGAAGGCTCTGAAAAACCTGTGGTATGGGGATACGAGCTGATCAGGAAAGATTTTGTGTGACAGTGGGAAAGCGGTCAGACTATACTGGATTATGCTGTAATTCTGCGAGGATAAAAGCGAGAATAGAAAACAAGTCTGTTCGGATAAGAAAGGAGAAAGTGTTGATGAAAAAAGAATTATTGGCTGTATTCAGTGGGTTTCCGGAACATCATTTTTCGGAAGAGATAACAAGACGGCTTCGCTCAGAATTGACAGTGCGAAAAAGTATCGTGTTTATTACCGCCTGTCCGCTTGATTATGCGCAAAATGATGATGACTGTGACGGCATGCATGAGATGTTTGTTGAACAGGGGCTGGCCTTTGAAAAGCACTGCGTAATAGATAAGCGCACTGAACCTTCCGAGGCAAAGAAACTTGTTGAAAATGCTGACTGTATTTTCCTTATGGGCGGTGGAGTCTGCGAGGAACAGCTTGACCTGATTCGCGAGAAGGGATGCTATGATGCCCTGCTTAACTGTCATGCAGCAATCTTCGGTGTGAGCGCAGGTTCTATGAATATGGCACGGAACACGTTAGATTTCTTTGAATCCATGGTGTCGTTTCAGGGGCTGGGGTTTACAAATATCACCGTGAGCTGTCATCATGACCCGGAAGATAAATGGCGGTACGAGCAGACCTTGAAAATGTCTGAGGGCCGCACAGTTTATGCCATGGAAGATATGAGCGCCTTCTTTATCAAAGAAGGAAAGATTGATGTTGTCGGAAAAATCTGGCATGCAGAGAACAGAAAGCTGCGCCCAATTACGGAAGCTGATATACATGAGCTGGAGCAGAGTTTGTCCGATTTCTGGCTGAATGCCTGATTCACGACATCCACTATGCGGGATTATAACCAAACAGACGGAACGATAAGTTCAGAATATATTACTCAGGAGATTACAATGGTGATAGATAAAGAGTTTAGAGGAAATGCATATATAATTAAAAACAAAGAAGTATTACTAAACTACAGTGGAGGATTTGCAGACTTGGCAAATGAAATCCCGAATACGATTGAAACAAGATTTGCATCTGCATCCATGGGCAAGACTTTTGTTGCTGTGGGCATCCTTCAGTTGATCGAAGAAGAGAAATTGAAATTTGAAGATACTATCGGCTCGATTCTGGATTTTGATCTGAAACAGATCGATCCTGACGTTACAGTGAGACAGCTTTTAAATCACACTTCCGGTGTTCCTGATTATTTTGATGAATCAGTTATGGATGATTATGAGGCATTGTGGACTGATTATCCCAATTACCGAATCAGACATAACAGGGACATGCTTCCCCTGTTTATTGATAAGCCAATGATGTACAACAGGGGCGAGAAGTTTCAGTACAATAATTCCGGATATGTTTTACTCGCGATGATTATTGAAAAGATAACGGGCATGGATTTTGACGTTTATCTTAAGCAAAATGTTTTTGACAGATGCGCCATGAGCAATACAGGATATTATTCCTTCGACAGACTTCCTGCGAAATGTGCGAACAACTATATCTACTGTCCTGATACAGACGATTACCGTACAAATATCTACTCTGTCGGTGCGAAGGGTACAGGTGATGGAGGTGCATTTGTTACAGTAGAAGATATTGTGAAGTTTTGGGATGGACTTTTAGAGCATAAACTTCTTTCAGAGAAAACGGTAAATCAAATGTTTTCCAAGCAGAGCGGAAATGGTAAAGACCCGGAAGAAGGATATTATGGTTTTGGAGTGTGGATTATCGACAATCCAAAAGGTCAAGATTATGTGTACATGCAGGGATGCGATGATGGAGTAAGCGCTATTTCCGAATATAATTCCAATAATGGAATGATAACAGTTATGCTCAGTAACTATGGTGATAATGTATGGGCGAGGATGAGAAAAATACGGGAAGAAATGTATTAGACTTGGAATCCGTTGCGGTTCTCGCAACGAGCACGAATGTGCGAAGTTTCAAGCGATGGCGGAAAGCGCGACCGACCGCGAAGCGGGCGGGAACTGCAATTAGGAGTTTATAGGAATAGGAGGTACTGTTGTGACAGTTATAAGCAAGACAAAATATGAGGCTTCGGAAGAAGAAATCAAAAAACTATTTTCTTTTCAAAAATTGGGAAATGTGCTTGATATAGCTGCACTTGGATGCGGCGAATTTAATGCAGCCTACAAAGTCACCTGCGATAACGGCCTTTCCTATGCATTAAAGATTGCGCCACCGGAAGGTTCAAAAGTTCTGACTTATGAAAAGAACATGATGAAATCAGAAGTTTTCTGGTATTCGCAGATGCATGAAAAAACAGATATCCTCTGCCCAAAAGTTTATGTTTCTGATTTTTCCAAAGAAATCATAAAAAGTAACTGCTTTATTATGGAGCTGATGCCGGGAGGCCTTATTTGGGAAATGGGCATAACTGCAGAGGAATATGAAGCAATTCAAAAACAGAAAATCTGCATGCTCACTAAAATCCACAAAATCACAAATGACGGCTACGGCTACATACAGACGGGCCTAAATGCCAGCTGGTATGAAGCCCTGAAAAATATGTCAATCAGGTTGATTAATGACTGTAAAAGTCTTGGCCACGACACGCCTGACGGAGAGCGTTTTGTAAATCTGATTGAAAAGCATAAAAAGCTGCTTGAGACAGTGCCATGCAGAATGGTGAACTTTGACCTGTGGGACAGCAATATCCTCTATAACAAGGAGACAGGAAAAATCTGCTGGATAGATCCTGAACGCGGCTTCTGGGGTGATCCGGTTGCTGATTTTATAACACTCGGACCTGGTCAAAAAGCGCCTCTTTCTGCAAAACAGAAGGAACTTGATATTTATAACGAGATAGCCACAGAAAAAATCTTCCTCACCAAAGAAACAGAAATCAGATATGCCCTTGCGGTCTGCTACCTGGCACTCATTGAAGAAGTCGAAAAATATGTCAGATACGAACCAGACAATCCTACTTACATCAGGAACACCGTCGATGCAAGAGAAATGTTTGATATGGCATTTGGGATTCTGTGAGGTGAGTTTTTGGAAGGAAAAAAAGAAGACTGCTGGCTGATGGAGAAAAACTTGCCAACACTCGAATTCAAAAAGTTCACCGATTTTCCCAAAGGCACAATGTATGACAGAAAGCCGAATGAAACGGAAAGTGCCTTTACGGGGGATTTTCTGTATTATGAGATTGTGCTTTAATTGGGATTGAAAATGAAAGAAGGGGGGATAACTATCATGGATGAAATGATGTTGCTGAATATACTGAAATTGAATTATGGAATCGACTCCCATTCTCTGGAATTTTTAAGAGAAGGTGGCAGCCATACCTATATTGTCAACGGAAAGATTAAATATCTGCTTAAGGTTATAGGTTCCGCTTTTTCAGATACGGCAAGACAGTCAGTAGCTATTATGAGATACCTTGAAGAAAAAGATTTCCCTGTACCAAAAACAATACTTACAAAAAGCGGAGAATCCATTTTTGAAACAGAAGCAAATGGTGAGAAGAAGTTAATTGTCCTCATGGAATTTATCGAGGGCGATGAGCCTGAGCTGGAAATTTATGCTGCGGAAGTCGGAGCTCTGGTTGGAAGATTTCATCAGTTAATGGAGGAATATCCGGTAGAACTTGTTTCGCATGGCAAAGAATTTTTCATTGACCGCTACCTCAATTTTCTAAGCAAAAAGAATTATTCGCGCATTGCTGAGTATGAAGAATTGGGTGGGCGCCTTTGGGATAAGGTAAAGGCTCTTCCTCAAGGCTTGTGCCATGGCGATCTTCACAGAGGAAATCTGATACAGAGAGCAGACGGTCTTATTTATCTCGTGGATTTTGACACCGCTTGCCGTGCTCCAAAAATGTTTGACCTTATGGTTATGTGTGACATGACGGATTATTTTAATCTGAAGCAGGAAGATATTGAGCTTACTAAGGTAGTGTATCGGGAATTTCTTTCGGGATATGTAGGTTATCATAAGTTGAGCCGTGAGGAAATTCTTTCTTTTCCGTATTGGGTTGCAATCAGGCATTTTCAATTGCAGGCTACAATTCTTGAGATATATGGAGTGGACTGCATAGATGAAGGGTTTATAGATGGTCAGCTTTACTGGCTTAACAAGTGGCAGGA
>Ga0129306_1001046_pt1 | contig 35638 bp, 28 predicted proteins | sample P827metagenome_FD_94438 | JGI IMG/M metagenome (GOLD analysis project Ga0129306, IMG submission 94438) | Capybara group fecal microbial communities from Wisconsin, USA - P827 metagenome | ecosystem: Host-associated > Mammals > Digestive system > Large intestine > Fecal | place: USA: Wisconsin...
ACAAAAAAATTGATTGACGATTTTATTTATTACTACAATAATGAGCGTATCCAGAAAAATCTTGGCTGGAAAACTCCAAACGAGATAGCTGCTTAAACTGTCCTAGAATTTGGGGTCAGTTCAGGCTGAACCCAGGGGGAAGGCTTTCCCCCTTCCTGAAAATTCACTTCACAAAAGACCTAAATTCTGTTTTAATTTTACCGACAATTAAGTTATGGCAAATTCTTATGAAAAACCTGATTTCTGGTCAAAAAAAGCTTTCTCTGAAGGGTATCCGGCCCGCTCCGTTTACAAACTCCAGGAAATAGATCAGAAATTCGGCATGATTAAGAAGAATTACAAGGTGCTTGATTTGGGTGCGGCTCCCGGAAGCTGGACTACTTTTTTGCTCCGAACAATGGAAGGCAGCGGAAAGGTTGTTTCATGTGATTTAAACCCGCTTTCAAAGAGCGTAAAGGGTGACAATCTGGTCTTCATTCAGGGAGATCTCCAGCAAAAGGAAATCGTCGACAAAATCAAGGCTGAAGGTCCTTTTGACCTCGTGGTTTGTGATGCGGCGCCTCTGACTACCGGAAACAGGGTCGTTGATACAGCCCGCTCTACAGGGCTTGTAAAAATGGCAATCTGGTATGCCGAGACAATGCTCAAGACCGGCGGTAATTTTGCCGTGAAGATTTTCCAGAATGGGGATCAGCAGGCTTTGCTTAAGGCCATGCGTGAAGTTTTCACGAACGCAAAAGGATTTAAACCGGTGGCATGCCGCTCAGAGTCCTTTGAAACATACTTAATTGGGTTGGGTAAAAAGTAATGAAAAAAGTTTTGTGGGATTTAAAGAACAGGTTCAAGAAAGTGTCCGTAAAAAATTCGCTTCAGTGCCTGTTCGTAACTTTTAGCGTTTGTACTGTGGTCTTGACCGGAACTGTAGTTTTTGCGAACCGTGCGTCAAAGGTTGAAAACGGACAGGGTGGTTTTGAAAGTCCCACAATTCCTGTTACTGAAGAAGTCCTTGACGGCATCTCTGAGGGTCAGGGCGGCGAGGGTGAAATTCCTGCTGCATTTGATGAATCCTACAGCCTTTCTTATTTTGCATACCGCGTCCGTTCCGGCGACATGATTGGCCGCATTGCCGAGCAGTTCGACATTACTTCCGACACAATTATTTCCGTCAACAACATCAGAAATTCCCGCCTCCTGCAGATTGGCGATTACCTTAAAATCCCGACAATGCCGGGAATCCTTTACAATGTCAAAAAAGACGGCGAGACAATTGATTCTATCGCAGAAAAATACAAGGTCGATGCAGTAAAATGTTCTGCCGTAAACCATATTGAGCATACCGCTTCAATCAGCGCCGGCTCTACTGTCTTTGTTCCGGACGCCGAGCTTGACTGGGCGACAAGGGCTGAAATCAACGGCGACCTTTTCCGCAAGCCGATTCGTGCCCGATGGTACTGTTCTTCTCGCTTCGGCTGGCGTTCAAGTCCATTTACCGGCGTGCGTTCTTACCATTCTGGCGTCGACATGGCCTGTCCGACAGGCACGAACATTTACGCTGCCCTGCCTGGAAAGGTTTCTGCCACCGGATACAACTCAACTTACGGAAATTATGTGATTATCGCCCATCATTCAGGCTACAAAACGCTTTACGGTCACATGAGCGCAATCACCTGTGTAAAAGGTCAGGTTGTAACTCAGGATTCAAGAATCGGCCGTGTTGGAAGCACCGGCATGAGTACAGGCCCTCACCTGCATTTTACCGTATTTAAAAACAACAAGCAGGTAAATCCTGAAAATCTCTGGAACTAAGGAAGTGCTGATTAACACTTGAAGCGATTAATCCGCTATCGAATTAATCAGTATTTCCCAAGCGGCTAGAGCCGGAACTTTGAAGATTTTTTCAAGAAGAAGTCCATGTTTGTGCCTACGAAAAGGGCACAGTAGACCGTTACGAGCACGCCGAACATTATGTTAAAGATTATGGCAAAGCCCGTGCGGTCTATTTTATTCAGGAAAATTCCAAAAATCACCATCAAAAGAATCATCAGAATGCCCGAAACAATCCACTTGGTCATGGAAACCGGTTTGACTTCGATAGTTTCAAGCATGTCCTTAATCTGATGCGGACGTATTGGAGACGAGGCGTATTTTTCTGCCAGGGTAAGGTAATGAACCTGACTGCGGCATTCCCTGCATGTTAGGAGGTGCAGGGTTATGCGGAGGGGAATGCGTTCGTATTTGTCCAGGGAAAGAAACTCATCCATTATTTTTTCACATTTTTCATTCTTCATAGTAGCCTCTGAGATTTTCACGCAGGATTTTTTTTGCGCGGAATATGTGCGACTTAATTGTGTTTACAGGAAGTCCGGTTATTTCACTGATTTCAGCGTGGGTATTGTCATAAAAAAAATATAGTTCAACGCAGACAGCTTCTTTTTCGGGAAGGTTCTTAACTGCCTCTCGTACGGCAAGCATTGTCGCCTTTCTGATGTGATTTTTTTCTGGCGTTAAGTCTTTGCCCTCGAGATTTTCTTCATCGGAAATCGGAAGGTATTCCTTGCGGCGGTTTTTTGAATTTATGGCCGTATTGTAAGCAATTGACGTGAGCCAGGTGGGGAAGGAAGATTCGCTTCGGAAGCTGGAAAGATTCTGGTAAGCCTTGATGAAGACTTCCTGAACAAAGTCATCCGTGTCCGCTTCGTTTTTGAAGAAACTCATTCCAAGGGTATGAATGCGTTTTTTGTAGTACGAAACAAGTTTTCCGAATGACTTTTGATTTCCTGAGACTGTTGATTTAATCAGCGCGCTGTCACGCAGCCTAATTAAGCTCTGCTCTAGATTCATTTTTCCAGTCGTACAGCCTGTAGAAAAAAAGCAGGCAGATTCCGATTGTAAATGGTATCAGTCCACCCAAAAGGGAAGGTGAGACGCCGGAAAAAAGTGCAAAGAAAACAGTAAGCATGAAACCGACTCCTGTAAGAAGAAGCCCGATCAGGAGGGTTGCTGCCTTAAAGTTGTATCTTACGCACTGGTGAGTTCCGGCCTTAATGCGCTGCTTTGTTTCGTGATGGGCCCAGAGCAGGGCAAAGAAAATGACGACGCCGGCAATGCAGATGCCGACAATTGGAATGAGCGAAAGAATAACTTGCGCTGCCGGGGATGTAATGTGTTCCATAAAAACTCCTGATTATTAGACACGAATTTTTGCCTTAGGTTGCATCAATCCAAAAATAAATAGTCGTTGAAATAGATTCCCGAAATTTTGCCGAGAACCAGATTTTCGTTTACCTGGGCCTTGAGCTCGTTTTTGATTGCCTCTTCGCCGGCAGTTAAAAGCTCAGTCTTTGTATGGTTTTGAAAATATTTTGTGAGCAGAATCTTGATGAGCTGGTGTTTGCGGTCAAGTTCCTCGTAAAATGAAGTGTCCTGCCCGTCATATTCAAACCAGGGTATCAGGACCAGCACGCTTTTTTGTCCGTCCTCGTCTTCTTTTGTAAAGACGCGGATCTGCCCGATTTCGTTGAAGGCCGTTTTTGATGAGGAAACTGACTTTGGTTCAGGATCTTCTTTTCGAAGGCCTGCTCCCGGGCGGGCATTTTTGGTACAAAGGGCAATTGCTGAGACCGCAATTATAAAAATCAAAAGCGCGGCGATTATGCACAGCAATATTCTGTTGATGTTTATATTCTTCATGGTTGCTTCCTTAACTTTTAGATTTTATAATCTGGTTGTCTTACCAGTCTGAGCCGAATTTCTTTTTGAACCCGGATTTTTCTTTTTCAACGCCAGCTGCTTCTTCCGGATTTTCACCATATGGAGCAAGAAGTGCCGACAAGCGGGGATTTTTTTTGAGTTCTCCGCCTTTGATTTTAATGTGGATTCCGTCATCCAGCCAGTTTTCTTCAATGATGATTCCTGTTTTGCGGGCTTCAGCAAGGAGATTCTGTTTTTCCATGGGAATTATGTATGGAAGTTCGTTCCCCAAAAGCTCATCACAGATTCTTGCTGAAAGTTCTTCAAAGCCTTCGTGGGTTTTTGCGCTGATTTTAACAGCTTCAGGAAAAAGCCCGGACATTTTTGCCAGCAGGGCAGGGTTTTCCGCCAGCTTGTCGATTTTGTTCAGCACGATGATTTTTGGAGTTTTGTCGGCGCCGATTTCCTCAAGGACTTTTGTGACTGTATTGTATTGGAATTCTGCTTTTTCGTCGCTTGCGTCCAGAACAAGAAGAATCAGGTTTGCCCTTTGGGCTTCTTCCAGGGTTGACTTGAAGGCGTTTACCAGGGAGTGGGGCAGATTTGAAATGAATCCAACGGTATCTGTAAGAAGGATGTTTGCCCCAAATCCCTTTTCGCGCTCACTTGTTTTTATTGATGATTTAAGCTGCAGTTTGCGCGTTGTAGGGTCAAGGGTGGCAAAAAGCTTGTCCTCGACAAAAACGTCTGCTCCTGTGAGTGCGTTCAAAAGCGAAGACTTTCCTGCGTTTGTGTAACCTGCCAGTGCACATGTCGGAAGAGGAATCTTTTCCCGCCTTTTTCGCTGTGTTTCACGGTCACGGACGACCTGCGCCAGTTCCTTTTTGAGCTGAATTATTTTTTCGCGGATTTTACGGATGTCCAGTTCCAGCTGTGTTTCGCCTGAGCCCTTTGAGCCGAAGTTTCCTCCCCGCTGACGGGCCATGTCGCCGTAGGAGTGGGCAAGGCGCGGGCGGGCATATTCAAGCTGAGCCAGCTGAACCTGAAGGACGGCTTCCTTTGTTTGCGCCCGGCTTGCAAAAATACGCAGGATTACTTCCTGACGGTCGATTACAGGAATTTTGGTCAATTTTTCCCAGTTGCGCTGCTTGCGGGGCGAAAGTTCAAAGTCAAAAATTATGATTTCAGCGTTTAGTTCTTTTGCCAGGGCCGCAATTTCCTCAGCCTTGCCTTTTCCAATTCCATAAACAGGATTCTGCTCCATGCGCACAAGTTCAAGACAGCGCAGAATTTCATATTCAAGCGTTTTTACGAGACCTTTGAGTTCAGAAATGTCAGTCTTGGGAGCACCGATTAAAAGCGCACGAATCTTTTTTTCTTCTTCCTCGGCCAGATTGATTAAATCCATGCCGTATATTTAACCACAGATTGACACAGATGTACACTGATTAAAACAGGGATTTTTCCCTTGCTTTTGTTTTAAAATTAGCCGAAAATATACTTATAAAATAGTTATGACTTCTGGCCAGAAAGTCGCTTTCAGTCTCCTTATTTCAGTTCTTGCATTTTGTGCATTTACGGTTGTCGCCTTTTCGGGTCTTTTCGACCTGCTCGAAGTGAATTTTTATCAGCCGATTGTACAGGAAATAAAGCAGAAAAAACTTGAGGAAATTGCCGCGGCTCAAAACGAATATTTTGATACTCTCATGAAGCGCTTTGATGCTTTTTCCGTCTCTCAGGTCGTAAAAACCTATGCTGACCCGCATCCAAGTGACGCATCCGCAAAAAATCGGGAAATTCTTCGTTCCCAGCTGGTCACATCGACTTCTGCCCTTACCGGAATCCGAATTATTTCCGAAAACGGCAGGAATATTTTCTTCTCAACCTTTACAAATGACTTGATTTCCGGCAAAAAAGGTATTTCTTACCGCAATTACGATACTGCCGGCGACATAAAATTTGATTTCCTCAGCTCCAAAAAACTTGCTGAAGGTTCTTCTCCTTCCGACGAAAAATGCCGCATTATCAAGGACGGCAAGGCTGGCAGGCTGATTTTTTCTTTTCCGTTCTTTAACCAGGACAACGAATATTCAGGCACGATTCTTTTTTACTGTGATGCCGGCAATTTCAGTCAGTTTCTGTACAACCGGAACCTTGTAGACATAAAGGGCTTTGCAACTCTTGTTACCGAGCCCGACGGTTCTTCTTTTGGCGGCTTTGTTTTTGGCCTTCCAAACTACGGCAGGGATTCCCTTCAGGGTGAAATCCTTAAAAAGTGGCATGAAGGCGGAGAGTCTTTCTGGAAACTCAATCCTGCAGAAAACCCAACCCGTGAGGGTGATTCTGATTCCGTGCTGGAAAAATCAAAAAATAATTCGCTCTGTGCCTTTACATATAAAAATTCCCGGGAAAATTTTGGCTTTATCACGCTTATTTACGATGAAAGTGAACTGAAATTTCCGCCTTACATCCGCATTATTCTTCTGGCTACGGCCTTCGTCACCCTTTATCTGGCAATTTTTTTGATTTTGAGCTTCAAGCACGACGATATAGTCGTTATCCGTGATAAAGTCCGCCGCTATCAAAACGAATTTTTTGTCGGCTACAGGGAAATGGGGGCCGGAAAATCCCCGGATTATCTTGAAGAACAAAAAACTGTACTTGAAAGGCGAATTTTAAAGTCTCTTGGCAAAAAGGCTGAAAAGCATGCGGCAGAGTTTAAGTCAATTTTTGAGAATTACTGGCAGGAAATGATTTTAGCCTTTGGTGAAAATCCATGTCCGACACTTGCAGCTTCTTCTGCCCCGGCGATAAATGCCGACCAGCTCAAGGAAATAGTCCGTTCATCCCTTGAAGACATCCTTGAAAATGGAAAAATACAGATAAATGCTTTGACGGCATCAAGCGTGCAGTTAAATACAAGGAGCGAAGAGCCAGAGGTTCAGAAAGATAAGGAAAATCCCGTCATTGAAGAAACTCCCGATGAAGTGAAAGAAGCCCCTGAGGTTGAAGAAGAACTCGAGAAAGTAGAAAAAGTTCCGGAGCCTGAAGAACTTGAAGAGATAGAAGAAATTCCCGAAGCCGAAGAAGAACTCGAGGAAGTGGAAGAGATTCCCGAAGCCGAAGAAGCCCCTGTGGTTGAAGAAGAACTCGAGGAAGTGGAAGAGGTTCCCGAAGCTGAAGAACTTGAAGAGATAGAAGAGATTCCCGAAGTTGAAGAAGAACTCGAGGAAGTGGAAGAAGTTCCGGAGACTGAAGAAGAACTCGAGGAAGTGGAAAAAGTTCCGGAGGTTGAAGAGGAACTCGAGGAAGCAGAAGAGATTCCCGAAGCCGAAGAGAAACTCGAGGAAGTGGAAGAGGTTCCCGAAGTCGAAGAAGAACTTGAAGAGATAGAAGAAGTTCCGGAGGCTGAAGAACTTGAAGAGATAGAAGAAATCCCGGAAACTGAAGAACTTGAGGAAGTGGAAAAAGTTCCGGAGGCTGAAGAGGAACTCGAGGAAGCAGAAGAGATTCCCGAAGCCGAAGAGGAACTCGAGGAAGTTGAAGAAATCCCGGAAACTGAAGAACTTGAGGAAGTGGAAGAAATCCCTGAAGTCGAAGAAGAACTTGAAGAGATAGAAGAAGTTCCGGAGGCTGAAGAAGAACTTGAGGAAGTAGAAGAGATTCCCGAAGTTGAAGAAGAACTCGAGGAAGTGGAAGAAATCCCTGAAGTCGAAGAAGAACTTGAAGAGATAGAAGAAGTTCCGGAGGCCGAAGAAGAACTTGAAGAACTGTCCGGCACAAATACCGAGGCCGACGCCAGCTCAGAACTTGAACCTATTCCCGACTTAAACGAGGAGCTGCGCCTTGGTGACGGACGGGTTGAAGATGACGACAGCGAAGATACAAATTTCTCCACAGTTTCAGAAGAAGAACTTGCCCAAAAATTTGAAGACGAACTCGAAATGCTGCCCGAAGTTTCTGAGCATGAGGAGCGGGCGATTGAAATCGCCAAAACCCTTGAGGCCCTTCCCGACCAGGCACCCCGTTGGACCGACAATGACGATGTGGAACTTGATTCTGTAGGCCTGAGCCGCAAGCCTTCTTCCTCGGAAATGCATGATATTGAAAAACTTCGTGAAGTTGCCCGTTCAATCGATGAAATGGACACCGGGCTTGAGGAACTGGAAACAATCGATGGTGAAAACGGCGAAATTGATAAAACCGAAGAAATTGAAGAAGCTCCTGAAGAAAAACATATTGATCCGAAAGAATACATTTCTCAGTTGACGGCAAATAAAGCCGAAGAAGAAGATGACGTATATAAAGATGAAGCATTGTTGGAAAAAATCGAATTCGGCGTTCCTTCCTCTGAAATTTTCTGCGATGAGTCTGTTGGCTCCGTGGCCGAAAATTTCATCGCTTTTGCCATGGATTATTCTTTCCTGGACGAAGATGACTCGGATGACAAGTTTTACGAGCCGGATCCAGAGCATGACATTACCAAAAATGAGCATTATTTTGAGAATCCAAGCCTAATGAATAAGGAGGAATCTGCCGAAAATCAAGATACTGAATTTGCCGATGAAACAACCGGGGAAATCAAAGAAGTCATTTCAAATGAAAGTGATTCTTTAGATGATGCGGAAGAAGTTGAGGCTCTTGAAAAACCGGAGGAAAACATGCCTTTTATGTTCACAAAACTTGGATCTTCTTACAATACACAGATTGCTGAGCTTGCAGATATGGGCGATGCCATTGTTCAGGATGAAGACGGAACTTTCCGCGTTACTGAAATGCCTAAAACCGACGCAAAGATTTCTCTGGATCTTGAATTTAAAAAGCTTGTAGACTCAATCCTTTATTAAGTAAAAAAAAATATTAATGAATAAAAACCTGCTGATTCTGTCCGCTGTTTATCTCATTTTTGCAATTCCGCTTTCTTTTATGGATTCCAGAAAATTCAGGATTTCCCTGCCCGTACTGGCCTTTGGAGCGGTTCTGCTGATTTTGTGCAGGTTTGCCTTTCTTGCAATGCCACCTGTTCCAACGGCAAAAAATCTTGGATTTGCAGTGGTTTCATCTTTTCTGATTTATTTTTGCACCCGTGTGCTGACTGCTGGCGGACTTGGCTTTGGCGACGTCTTTTTTGGAATGTTTTCCGCCCTTTATACGGGTTTTTACATGAACATAATTGCCTCGGTTTTTGCGGCCCTGCTGGGAGTGCTTTATTATTTGTTTCTGGCAGCGATTCAGAAATTTAAAAAGAAGCAGATTGTGCACAGGCCGATTTTTGCAATTCCTTTCGTACCTTTTATTACCGCAGCGTCTGCCCTTTCAATGATTTTGTTTTGGGTTCTTGCCTGAAGCTGATTAGGCCGGGCTGCTGTTGACCAGTCCCTGCATAAGCTGAACCACAAGGTAAATCTTTTTATAGACGTTAACGCTCAGTTCCTTAATTGGAGTTTCCGCAAAACGTTCAAGTTCCTTCCAGTTTGTCATGAGTTCAGGACGTGGCTTCTGATAGTCTTCGATAAGAAGCTTGGTCGTCTTTCCAAAAACAATGAGCTGCTTTGTAGCACTTACAATGTATTCCCGGGCAAGGGTGTTGTTGTCGCGCAGGGTAGTCTTGATGATGCTTGCTGCTTCCTTGTCACGGTCGGCGCGCGGAAGCAGAGTCTTGAGTTTTTTGCCGTATTCGCCGTCTTCTTCAGAAAGTGCCTTGTCGAATAAAGTGATTTTTTCGGAATACTCAAGAATGGCATTATAGGCATCACTCATTTCTGCGGTTAGCGGGGATGTAGTCCATTTGCCGCGTACAAGAACCAGATCAGCATATTGCCGCACGTCACGCTTTACGTATTCGAGAAGGAAAGCCTTTAGGTAGTTCAGCGGCTTTGTGTATTCAAAACCGCCCAGATTCTTTTTTAGGAAATATGCGCTCTGCTCGTCAGTGTAGTGCTGAAGGGCAGAAATATCCGTAGTTCCAAAAATCTGATTAAGAAGACTGTCAACCTTTGAGTTTTTTTGTGCATTTTCGATTTTTTTAAGGCTTGTCTGGGCTTCGTTCCGGATTTTATCAATGAAGTTTTCGACAATCTGCTCACGCTTTTCTTCATATTTAACCTGATAAAAGGGATCCTTTGTTGTGAGCTGGATAATCATTTCGAAAACCCGGGAAGAACGGAGTTGATTCAGGCGGCTTACGATTTTCTGCCACTGGCTGGCCTTTATAGGCTCGTTACCGCCCCGTAATGATTTAAGCAGCTGAAGCAGGGTTGACCAGTCGTCGCCGATTGGAATTGAGTAAAGAACCGTAAGGAAATCCTTGAGATCGTCGGCAATGTATGAGGCGTCAATGGCGTTGAATTTTGGAGGCTTATTGAATTCGTTTTCGCGTATTGAAGAATCGAATTTTTTAAGTATGAAGTAATAGTCGAAAGTACAGAATGACTTGAAAATCATGGTCTTTTGATAAAGCCCGTCAATCATCTGAATTTTTGTCTGGTCGAATTCTGATGTAAAAGCGGAAATGTCTGCCTTTACTTTTTCGCGGAGCTGGGCAATCTGCATTTTTTTTGCGTTGTCGACGATTGCTTCTTCCGACAGCTCCTCAATCAAAGCTTTTTGACTTTCTGAAAGACCAAAGTTGATGCACACGTCCTTGTAGTAAGTTGGATTTGGCTGGCTGTTAAAGAGAATCTGACAGCTTGAAAGTGACTTGTACAAATCAAAAAAGAATTTGCCCATGACCGGAAGTGCCTGATCTGAGCCTGGTTTATAAAATTTAAAATGAGTTTTTGAAAGAACTTTTGCGATATTCTTTAACTGTTTTTTTTTGGCAGCGTCGGCATCTTTTCCGCCGATCAGAGAATCGAAAATTTTATGGAAGAAAGATTCTTTTGACATGGTTTAAATATGCTGAATAAACGCCATAAAGTCAAATGCTTTTTTAATGACAAATACATTTTTATCTGATATTATTTGAATGTTATTCTTAAAAAATGGGAAAACCAGTGACTTCGGTCATTGGTTTTGGAGGATTTTTATGAAAAAAACTTTGGGTGCAGTGTTCGCAGCCTTGTTCTTCAGTGCGAGCCTGTCTGCTTACAACCCGCCTGCCGGAGGCCAGAATGTCCTCAGGCTCACGGAACCTCAGCTTCTTACCGGCGCACATTCTGCTGCTGGCGGCGGTATTTTCGGTGTTACACCGGCTTCAATCGTTAATAATCCAGCCCTTACGGCATGGGAACAGCGGATCACCCTTGATCTTGCCGGCACTTTATTCATCAATTCAAACACAGATGCTCCATATAACGGCCATTCTCTTGGTGAAGGCTTCCAGGGAGCTCTGCTTATTCCTTCACGCTGGTGCGTATCGACCCTTCTTTTTCAGGGTGTCTGGACTCAGGCGTTTGACATGCCGGTGGGTGATTCACTTAACTTTACAGGCGGCCTTGCAAAAGACATCACAGATCAGGTTTCTGTTGGCATGAATGCAAATTTCGGTCTTCTTTACGGGGACTGGGTTGATTCTGACTGGACTGCAAACCTTGCTTTCGGCGCCTATTACAACCATGGTGACCTTGCCTTCATGCAGAACGTCCGTTTTGGTGCTGCAATCAGCAATATCGGCAAAGTGTATTCAAAGAGCAGCAAAACCCTCGGCATCAAAACTGCCAAAAACATCCGGGACTGGTCTGATTCTGGTTCCAAAGCTTCTTCAGCAGAAGGTGCTGCAAAAAGCGGACCTGAGTTTGAGGAAGCCACTCCATGGCCTGGAATCGCCACAATTCGTACCGGCATTGCTGCTACAATGCTCAGAACAGACATCATGGATCTGGGCCTTTCCCTTGATTTGTCTTATCCATTCTTCCAGGATTTAGTTGCTGATATTGGCCTTCAACTTCAGTTCTGGGACTTCCTTAAAGTTTCTTCCGCATGGGAATTTGACCTGCAGGAATTCTCAAATGACGCAAAGAACCTCATGCCTTCAATCGGTGTAAGCTTCAAATTCATCTTCAATTCAGCACAGGGATCTTACATGGCAAATAAAGGCTGGGATCAGAGTGACATGACCGTTTCAGGCGCATGGAAGCAAATGTACAAAAATGTAAATGCTGTAAGTGCAGGTGCAGTTTTGAACTTGGGCCTTGCAGATACAAAAGCTCCTGAAATTACATTGTGGGGGGATCAGTAAAATGAAAAAATCTTTAGTTACATTCGCCGCCCTCGTTCTCGCATCTGGAATTTCATTCGCAGAAAAGTCGACTGTATATATTTCTCCGAACAACGACGGCAGGCAGGACGTTCTTGACGTTCCTGTAAAAATCAAGGAAAAACGTTACGTAAAAGACTGGGCTCTTATCATTGAAAACGATCGGGGTCAGACTGTACGTACAATTGGCAATAAGGAAAAGCGCGAGAGCCGCATTACTTTCAAAACATTCTGGAAGGCTCTTTTTACGCCAAAAGCAGGTGTTACGGTTCCGTCATCAATCATGTGGAACGGTGTAATGGACGATGGTGAAGTTGCTCCTGACGGAACTTACTTCTATTATATGACCGCAACTGACGACAACGGCAACTCTGCAACAACCAAAAAACTTTCAGTCGTAGTCGACAACACGCCGCCAGAGATTGATTTGGCTCAGCCTTCAAGCAACGAAAAAATCTTCGGTGAAGGTGCAAAGCCTGTTCTTGCAGTTAAGCAGAATGGTTCCGAAGAAGACGAATGGAAGGCCGTGTTTACCGATGCGGCTGGCAATGTGGTTCGTTCTTACAAATGGTCTACAAGTGCACCATTGAGTTTTGAGTGGAACGGTTCAGACGACAATGGTGCCCCACTTCCAGACGGTGTATATTCATACAAAATCTCTGCGACAGACCGTGCCGGTAACGTCTCTGCTCCAGCTTCAATTTCTAACATCATCTATTCTGCTGACAAACCTGCAACAAACATTTCAATTGCAGGAAGCAAATATTTCTCACCAAACGGTAACGGAGTCAACGACACAATTTCTTTCAATGTTAAGATTCCTGTTCCGGATGCAAAATCTGTCAACAAACTTAACGAATGGGCTGTAAAAATCACTGATGCAAAAGGAAATGCTGTCAAAACATACAGCGGAAAGGCAAATCCACCGAGCAAAATTACATTCGACGGCAAAACAGATTCTGGCTCAGACGCACCAGAGGGATTGTATCAGGCTGTTGTAACTGCAAAATACTCAAACGGATTTGAGCCGGATGTAGTAAAATCGCCAGAGTTCACTTTGGATAAAACTCCGCCGGTTGCAAAAATCAAGCAGTCAAGCCCAACGTTCTCACCGGATGGCGACGGAAATCTGGACACTATGGTCATTACACAGGACATCGCGGCTAATTCAGGCTCGCCTGTTGAAAACTGGACTGGTAAAATCGTAGATTCAGAAGGAAAAACTATCCGCGAGTTCGATTTCGGTGCATTTGCTCCAGATACAGTTGTTTGGGACGGCCTCGATTCTTCTTCATCACTTGCCGCAGACGGAAAATACAAATACGTTCTTTCTGCAACTGATTTGGCCGGTAACTCTTCTGAGACTTTAATCAATGAAATAACTCTTGATACAAGCAAGACCGAGCTTTTGCTTGCTGTCGCACCAACGGCATTCAATCCTGCTGGCAGCGACAAATCTAAGACTTCTGTAAAACTTACACCAGTTGTAAAAGCCGGAAGCTCAATCAGTGAGTACACAGTTGAAATCAAAAATACCAGCGGTGAAACTGTCTGGTCTCAGAGCGGCACTTCGCTGCCATCTTCAATCACATGGAACGGTTTGGCTTCAAGCGGTTCTCGTTGTGACGACGGCAAATATGTCGCAACTCTCGCAACAAAATCTACAAACGGAAGCGAAGCAAAGACTTCAACACAGGCTTTCATCATCGATACTGTTGCTCCGAGCGTAAATCTTTCAACACCATACACATTGTTCTCACCGGACGGCGATGGCAAAAAAGATTTGCTTAAAATCGCAGCAGAAACTTCAAGCGAAGACAAATGGACTGCAAATATCCTCGATTCAAAGAATGAAGTTGTCCGCTCTTACACATGGCAGGGTAAAGTTCCTTCAAGCGTAGAATGGAACGGAACAGATGCTTCTGGCAACAAAGTCGCAGACGGCTCATACAAAATTGTATTTGCTTCAGAAGACGCGGCAGGCAACAAGGGCAGTGCAGAAATTGCAAACATCACTGTTGATAACCGCGAGGCAAAGGCCTACATCACTGTTGAGCATGACGCATTCAGCCCGAACGGCGATGGATTCCTCGAAACACAAAAACTTTCTCTCCGCCCTTCACTTAAAGACGGTGTAGAATCATGGATCGTTTCACTTGCAACTCCAGAAGGCAAGGTCGTTAAATCATGGTCAGACAAAGATCAGAAAGATATGCCTGCTGAAATCACATGGGACGGTCTTGGCTCAGACGGCAAGGTCGCAGAGGGTGCATTCATTGCAAATCTCAAGATGACTTATGCAAAAGGTAACGAAGTTGACGTTAATTCTTCACTCTTTATCTGCTCTGTAACTCCACCGCAGCTCACTGTCAAAACAGCTCCTCAGTACTTCTCTCCTGATAACGACGGCGAGAATGATGACCTTTACATTCAGCTCAAAGGCAATGACGTAGTTCCACTTAAGAGCTGGTCATTCCAGATTAAAGACCCGAACAACAAGCCGTTCTGGTCAACAAGCGGAAAATCTTCTATTACAGAGCGAATTATTTGGGACGGTCGCGGTAAAAATGGCGAGTTGGTTCAGTCTGCTATGGATTATCCGTACACATTCACTGTAACTGACACGCTCGGAATGACAAGCACTGTCGAAGGCAAAATTGAAATCGATATTCTTGTAATCCGTGTTGGTGACGTGCTCAAAATGGCAGTTCCTTCTATTATTTTCCGTCAGGATGCATCTGACTTCGGTGTTCAGGTTGTTGACGGTAACGGAAAGGTTACAAAACCTGGCATTACAGAGGCTCAGGCTAAGAACAACGAGCGAATCCTCAAGCGAATCGCACAGATTCTTAACAAGTTCAAGAACTACACTGTCACAGTCGAAGGTCACGCAAACTCTGTTACTGGCACCGAAGAAGAAGAGACAACTAACAAACATGGTCTCGCTCTTGTACCGCTTTCAGAGGACCGCGCAAAATTCGTCGTTGAGAAGCTCAAGAAATACGGTGTTTCAGGCGACAGACTCAGCGCTGTTGGTCGCGGTGGTCGTCAGCCAGTTGCCGCTCGCGGTGACAAAGACAATGCATGGAAGAACAGACGAGTTGAATTCATCCTCAAAAAGTAATCTTCCTGCAGAACTTGCAGAAAAATTAATCGCGCTGGCTTGTAAGTATGAGTCAGCCGATTTCCTCAAAAAAGATCCGTCTCAGTTCATGCACCGGTACAGCACCGTGCGTGAGGCTGAGGCGGTCGCTTTTATCGCGGCGAACCTTGCATTTGGCCGCCGCGAGCAGATTCTTTCCCATGTCGAGCAAATTCTTGAAGTTGCGGGTTCTTCTCCCATTGACTGGATTCTTTCACAAAAATACAAAGATTTTTTCCCGGAAAATCAAGTTTCTTTCTATCGAATGTACACGAACACGGACATGAGGCTGTTTTTTGACGGATTATGTTCGATTCTAAAAAATGGTGACACGATTGGCTCTTACTTCAAAGAAAAGTGGGCGAAAGCTATAGAATCGCCATTTCAGGAGAAGCAAAAAATTTATCTCCATCAGGTGATTGCTTCTGCGTTTCCAGAAAATTGCAGTCTTCTTCCTCATTCAAAAGATTCTGCTGCCAAAAAAGTGAATATGCTGCTTCGCTGGCTCGTGCGTGATAATTCCCCTGTCGATTTGGGGTTGTGGACCTGGTTTTCAAAAAAGGATTTGCTCATGCCGCTGGACACTCATGTCATGCAGCAGGCGAATGAACTCGGGCTGATTAATTCAAAATCCGCGAATCTTAAAACAGCAATCGAGCTTACAAAAAAAGTCGCCGGGATTTTCCCCGACGACCCTGTAAAAGCAGATTTTGCCCTATTTGGGCTTGGTGTAAATTCTTAAGCGTTATATTCAATCATGCTGCCAACAGCGGTTTTTTCAGCATAGACAGAACTTCTTCCGCGGTACGGGTTTCTCAGGTTCATATTGCCAAGCTGATTTTTGATTTTGCCCATCTGGTTTTGCAAAAGATTGCGGTTGCGCTCGTTCTGGGCAAGAACCTGCTTCTGGAGATTGGCAAGATCAAGCTGAAGCTGCTCAACACTGGCATTGTCAGCGACAGGAACGCCCGGCATAATCGCATTGTACATTCCCTGCATCGGAACGATAACTTTCTGAAGGCTCGCAAGATTTTTGACAATCTGATTCTCAAGCTCAGCGTGGGCGGCAATCGAGTCGCCGTCTTCCATTTCGATTCTGCCTTCCTGACTTTCAAGAACAGCCAGATATTCCTGAAATTTATTTCTCTGCTGTTCAAGAAGTTTTCTGAATCGTTTGAGGATTGCAATTCTTTCGTCCAATTCTTCTTTTGATAATTCTTTTGACATGTGCGTCTCCTTGTGTCAGCCCGTAATGTTGAGCGTCCTCTGGGCCTGTGGAACTGAATCTGCGGACGTATTTGCAGCCGCGACTTCCCATGCGGAGCCAAGCTGTTTAATCATTGAAAGAAGCTGCGTCAGTTTGTTTTTGTCCTGATTGATGTTTACGTTCATCAGTTCCTTGTTGAAATAGACGTAGAGTGACATGAGATTCTGGGAAATCTGGCCGCCTTTGTCCATGTCAAGAGAAACTTGAAGCTCATTGATGATTTCCTGCGCTTTCATGATGTGCTTTCCGAAGGCTTCGATTTTTGAGGCAGGAATTTTTTCGTTTTTGCCGAAACAGTTTTGTGCTGCTGTAAGTTCTCGCTCTGCCCCCTGATAGAGCATGACTACGAGCTTGCCCTGACTTGCAGTTTTTACGGCAGTGGTCTGATAGGCTGCATAAGGATTGCCAAATGCCATGTTTTCCCTCCCGAAAACAGATATTCTTTATTATTTTCGGCGGCTTAGCCTCAGAGTTTAGATTTTTCTCTTCTCTAAAAGAACTTTTTTCGTTATATTTATAGTAGCATATTTTTAATTATTGAGAAAAACGAATGGCAGATAATAACGAAAAAAATAAAAAGAACGACGATAAGGACAAATTCAATAACGATCCTTACAATTTTTTTAAGCTGGATCCGGGTTCTGGCGACGATGATGATTTTAACCGCAACAAAAAACCCTTTAAATTTCCATTTTTTACCCTCATGGTAGCCGTAGTGCTCGCCCTTGCCTTTGTGAACATGTTTCTTTTGCAAAAGCCTGCTGACGAGCCAATTTTCTATTCAGAATTCGTTCAGCTCGTTAAAGACGGCAAGATTGTCCGGGTCGATTTTGAGGAATCTTATTTTATCGGCTACGGCCCTGAACTCTTTTCTTCTGCCCAGGAAGAAAATGAGCCGGCTTTTTTGAAAAACATCCTTTTAAGCCGTCAGAGGCAGTCGCAGTTTTCAAATCAAAAGACATACAGAACTGTGGGATACCTCGGGCTTTCAGAAAATCTTCTTGAGCTTCTTGATGAAAAGGGAATTCCGTATAAATTTGTCCGCAAGCAGACAAACATACTGATTCAGATTCTTATAAACATTCTTCCTTTCCTTATCCTTCTTGCGATTTATTTCTTTATGTTCCGCAAAATGACAGGTGGAATGGGCGGTATCGGTTCTGTTTTTGGTGGAGGAAACCGAAACAAAGCCGTCGATGAAGGCAAGGTTAAGACACGCTTTGAAGATGTAGCCGGTGTTGACGAGGCAAAAGACGAACTGGTTGAAGTCGTTGACTTTCTTAAGTCTCCCAAAAAATACACTGACATTGGCGGCAAGATTCCAAAGGGTGTGCTTCTTGTCGGCCCTCCGGGAACAGGTAAAACTTTGCTTGCCCGTGCTGTGGCTGGAGAGGCAGGAGTTCCATTTTTCCGCATCTCTGGCTCAGATTTTGTGGAGATGTTCGTTGGTGTTGGTGCCAGCCGAGTCCGTGACTTGTTTAAGCAGGCCCGCGAAAAGGCTCCATGCATCATTTTTATCGATGAAATTGACGCAATCGGCAAGAGCCGTATGAACGGTTTTTCAAGTAATGACGAGCGCGAGCAGACTCTTAATCAGCTTCTGGTCGAAATGGACGGTTTTGACAATGAAAAGGGTCTGATTATCCTTGCAGCGACAAACCGTGCGGACGTCCTTGACCCGGCCCTGCTTCGTCCAGGCCGCTTTGACCGTCAGGTTCCTGTTGAACGACCGGATGTAAAAGGCCGTGAAGCCATCCTTAAAATCCATGCCAAAAATGTAAAAATTGACGATTCCGTTGACTTTGAGTCTCTCGCTCATGGAACTGTAGGTTTTGCCGGTGCAGATCTGGCCAATGTTGTCAATGAAGCAGCCCTTCTTGCTGTCCGTAATGGTCATGAAAAGGTTTCCATGAATGATTTCAACGAAGCAATTGATAAGGTCAGTATCGGACTCAAAAAGAAGAGCCGCAAGGACAACGAAAAGGAAATGCGTCTTGTGGCTGTCCACGAAACCGGGCATGCTCTCGTTGCTGCATTTACGCCGGATCATACTCCTGTCAATAAAATCACTGTCGTTCCCCGTTCAAACGGTGTTGGTGGATTTACACAGTTCCGTGAAGAAAAGGAAGAAAAACATTTCATGACCCGAAAGGACATGATAAACGACGTAGATTCTTCCCTTGGTGGACGGGCTGCCGAAGAAATTATTCTTGGTGATATTTCCACAGGTGCCTCAAACGATATTGCTCAGGCAACCGACATAATCAAGCGCATGATTACCGATTACGGCATGAGCGATAAATTTAAAAATATGACTCTTGGTAAAGGCGTGCTGGGAAATCGTGGCGGCGAGCCAAATCTTGTGCGCGAATTCAGTGAGCAGACTCAGAATTTTATTGACGAAGAAATTGCCCGTATTATGGAAGAACGTTATAATCATGTCCTCAACCTTTTGAAGGAAAAACGTGAACTTCTTGAATACATTTCCAACCGTTTAATTGAAGTTGAAACTATGGACGCAAAAGAATTTAACGAAATTATTAGAGCTCATGAGCATTGTCAGGAACTGGCTGAATCTGCTTCCCCAGAAACTGCGGCAGAGGTTCCTGAAAATCTGTCAGGAGGTGAGGAATGAAAAAGACTCTGTCACTTGCCATTTTGATTTCCCTTTTTCTTCTTTTACCATCTTTTTCACAGGGAATTCTTACAGCTTCATCTTTCTTTAAGTCTGTTTCGGATAATTACTCTACGATAAAAGATTATGAAGCTGACATTGACATAAAGGCGTCAAAAGCCAACATGAGCGGTCATCTTTCATATAAATATCCGAATCTGCTTCGAATAGATTTTAACAATCCTGAAGAGCAGGTTATTTGCTTTAACGGTGACCTGCTTACTATTTATCTTCCAGGCAGCGCTGCAATTTTGAATCAGAGCGTAGACAATTCCAATAACAACGGAGCCAATCTGGCAACGGCACAGGGGCTTTCCCTTTTGGGGCGCTACTATTCCCCGGCTTATGAAACCGGCCAGGAAGCCCTTCCTCTTGAAGAGGGCAGTGAAGAAAGGGTTGTCAACTTGATTTTACGCCGTAGAAACATGAGCGAGGCATTTGCTTCTATTAAAATGTCTGTTTCTCCGGAAACAATGCTAATCAGGCGAATTGAGGCGACCACACCACAAAACGAAACTTTTACCTTTGATTTCAAAAATTATAAATTGAATCAAAACATTTCTGATCAGCGGTTTATTTATGATCCGCCTACATCAGCGAACAATTACAACAATTTCCTGTTTTCGGAGTAGTTAAAAATGGAAAGTTACGGTGAAATTTTAAAAAATGCAAGACTCTCAAGAGGCATTGAACTTGAAACTATTGCCCGGGAAACTTCTATTACACAGGAATATCTTGAGGCCCTTGAAAATGAAGAAACTTCGGTCTTTCCGGGCGAACCATATCTTGTAGGCTTCCTTAAAAATTATGCGGATTATCTTGAAGTTGATACGAATCATATTCTGACTCTTTATCATGCCAAAAAAATTCAGGAAACTCCGCCTCCACTGGCACTAACGGCCAGGGAACGCCCCAGATTTCTGATTCCTATGATTGTATCTGTATGTGCTCTGGTTTTTCTTGGAGCGGCGATTACATTTACGATTATCATTAAGTCAAAACTTGCAGAAAAGCAGGACGACGCAGCCCTTTCCAGAACGAATGAATTCAGAAAGTATGAGCTGACTGAAAAACCTTTCAGTGGAAGGCTTTTTAAAAGCGATCAGCTTATTATGGGCAGTGATTCTGGAAATATTTTCCTTACGGTTGCTGAAACTGAAGGAATTTTTGGTCTTGAAACTCCCGCAGGACTTCAGTATGTTGAGCTTTCAGAAGAAATGGAGCTTGATGTAGACGGAAATTCAATCCCTGAACTGATTATTTACGTTTCTGACGTCTCTCAGAAAAATGTTGACCGTGGTGCTGAAGTAAAAATCATGCTTAAAAATTCTTCAAATATCGCGGTTGCTTCTCCTGACGAAAATCAGATTCCAAATGCCGAAGACTTGCCTAAGGAACAGGCACGTACTGAAATTCTCTCGGATTCAAGGGCTTATCCTTTCACAATCAACGCTACATTCCGCGGTGGCTGTCTTTTCCGCTACAGAACTGACCGAAAGGAAACAGTAGAAGATTATTTTGCCAGTGGTGACATCGTGAACATGACTGCCAGCAATGGAATCCGCCTGTGGATATCAAATGGAAATGCCGTCAAGTTGCAGGTTGTTGCCAACAGCAAGACTTATGATCTGGCGGTACCAAGAGCCGGCGAAGTAATTGCTCAGGACATTAAATGGATTAAGGATACAGACGGCCGTTACAAAGTCGTCGTCGTTGACATCGATTAGTATTAATATGAATTTTTTTATTGATCAGCACGGTTGTGCAAAAAATCAGGTTGACGGTGAGCTCATAATTTCCCTTCTCAAGAAAAAAGACTGGACTCAAACTTTTGAACCGTCAGAAGCTGATTTAATCATCGTAAACTCATGCGGATTCATTGAGTCCGCTAAAACTGAAAGCCTTGACGCAGTCATGTCTGCCCGCCAGATGTATCCAAAGGCAAAGATTTTACTTGCCGGTTGCCTTGCCGAGCGTTATGCAAAAGATTTAAGGGATAACCTGTCTGAAGCTGACGGATTTTTTGGCAACGGGGATTTAACTCAGGTTTACAAGGTAATTGAACCCTTAATGAATGACGAAAGGCCTGTTCTTGTTCCAGAGCAAAAAGGCGTTTGCTGTGGCGACAGGGATCTGCTTCTTTCCTTTAAGGGCACCGCATTCGTAAAAATCACAGAGGGCTGCAACAACCGCTGCTCTTTCTGTGCCATTCCTATAATCCGTGGAAATCTGCGCAGCCGCAATGCAAATGAAATAATAGAAGAAATCAGGCAGCTGGTATCAAAGGGAATCTATGAAATCAACCTGATTGGACAGGATCTTGCCGCCTATGGTACAGGTGCCGAAGACAACTGTTTTGGTGACGGCAGGACATATCTTCCAAACGGTACTCCAGGAAGCAGTCAGACAGAAGGTGAAAAAGTTCCTTCAAAAACTGGGGAATCAGGACTTGCCCGCCTTATCAAAATGATTTCTGCAATCGAAGGTACTTTTGCAGTTCGTCTGCTTTATATTCATCCTGATCATTTCAACGAAGACATTCTCCCCCCAATGAAGGCAGATTCCAGATTTCTTCACTACTTTGACATTCCTTTCCAGAATGGCGACAATCAAATCATAAAAGCCATGAACCGTGTGGGATCAAAAGAAAAATATACGGCACTAATTGAAAAAATCAGAAATGTTTTCCCAGATTCTGCAATCCGTACCACATTAATGACTGGATTCCCCGGCGAAACAGAAGATTCTTTTAAAAACACAAAATCTTTCCTGCAGGAAATTTCTGCTGACTGGAGCGGCTGTTTTTCATATTCAAAGGAAGACGACACTCCGGCCCATGATTTTAAAAAGCAGGTTCCAAAAAAACTTGCTGAAAAAAGGGCGTCGGAACTTGTAGAAATCCAGGCTCAAATCACCCGTGAAAGGCTAAAACTTCGTACAGACCAGGAATATGATGTTTTAATTGAAGAAGTCCTTTCCGATTCCGAAGAAAATCCCGGTGAAGGACTTGCAATCGGTCGGGCATGGTTTCAGGCTCCCGAAGTTGACGGAAGCGTGGTTGTACGTTACGACAGAAATTCAGATGCAGAGTCACAGACTGTCAAGGCAGGCAGGCTTGTTCGCGTAAAAATTACTTCCAGCGGTGACGTTGATTTAAACGGTGATTTTGCAGGCGATTCTCCATTAAATGGCAGTATAAAGTCTTCAGACGCAATTTCATTTGCCCAGGAACTTTAAATAGCGGATATTTTTTTCAGTCTCTACCATAAAAAATAATCTGAAGATTTAAAAAAAATTGTCTGAAAATTGAATTTTTCTCCTACTGTGTTATAATAGGTTCTATAAAATAGTGGAGCATTAATAAAATGAAAAAAGTACTTACTGCTTTTGCCATCACTCTTGGTCTTGCTGCAAATGTTGCGGCTCTCGATATCGCTTTTCGCGTTACTCCAAACATGGCTTTTCCCAGCGAAGAAGCTCTAGGAAACGGTTTTGGAGGCATGGTGAATGTTGACCTGGATTTATTCAACTTCATTACACTTGGCTTCGAAGGCGGATATATTTCAGTTAAGCAGGAATCTCTTGATAAAAATTACAACATATTTATGGGCGGTGCCAGTGCCGGGCTTTACTACTATCCTCTTTCCCGCATTTATCTCAGCTTAAACGGCTCTTACGGAATCCACAATACCACAATTGATGCTCCAAGCGTAGATGGAGCCGGCAAGGGCAAATACTGGCGCGGCTTTGGTGAACTTGGCTTCAGGTTTACTCCAGGCATTGTCTTGAATGCTGTTGGCGGTTACGAATCCTTTTCAATCGACGGAACAGAACTCTTCTCAACTCCTTTTGCAGGTCTGAGCGCTAAATTCAATATTTCAACCAACAAAACGACAAGTTCTGATAATTTCTGGGTTTCTTTTGATCAGGATTCCCAGCTTTATCCGGTTTATGCTTCAATGTACAAGCAGGTTCCTCTGGGCTATGCAACTGTCCGTAACGTAAGTTCCGCTGAAGTTCGGGACGTGCATATAAGCTTTAAGGCCGGAAGGTACACAGCCGCTGAAAAGGAATGTGCTTCTTTTTCAAGACTTAACCGCTACAAGGGCGTTGAAATTCCAATCTATGCAGAATTCGGTCCTGAAATTCTGCGTTACAGTGAAGACGGTAAAATCAATGGCGAACTTGTAATCTCATACAGTTTCCTTGGCAAAAAAATGACGGAAGTCCAGAATATTGTTCTTGACGTAAAGCACCGCAACAGCTTCTACTGGAACGATCCTGCGGCACTTTCCTGCTTTATTGACTCTGGAAGCCCTGAAATTCTTGAGGCCGCAAAATATATCGCAGGTGCGGAAATCATCAATCTCAAACCAGGCATGAATTCTCCATTCCAGTATGCAGCTGCAATCATGGAAGGTTTGAGGCTTGCCGGCATCGTTTATTCAGAAGACACAGTTTCACCTTATACACAATTCCGAACTGGGGAACAGATTGATTCAATTCAATATCCGCTGCAGACCCTCAGTCTTTTGAGCGGCGACTATGATGATCTTGGAATTCTGGTCTGTTCTTGTCTGGAAAGCTTTGGAGTCGGTACAGGCTACATCGCCATGGAAGATGATTTCATTGTGCTTGTAGATACGGCAATTGCCCCAGGAAAAAAACGCAATCAGTTTACAGGTGCAGATGTTATTTCAGACAAAAATACTACATGGCTCGGCTTGAGCATGAAAAATTTCGGCAAAGGATTTACACAGTCTCGTCTTGCCGCGGCAAAAAAACTTAATGCAATCCAAAAAAGCTATGAGACAATCGGAGAAATAAGTGAAAACGGGGACTTTGCGGAACTCCCTTACGAAATCGTAGACGTTCATGCTGCCTGGGAAAATTACCCTCCTGTTACTTTCTCCGGTTACAGGGGCTCATACAAAAATCCTGGCAAAGATGCCATTATCAAGGCTGTTAATGAAGCTACGGCATACTACATTAACAATGATTTGTCAGAACTCATCAAAAAATTCCGCAATTCAGGAGACACCAAAAAACTGGCTGACACTTATGTCCGTGTGGGAATGTACGGTGAGGCTCTGGCCGAATACCAGAAACTCAATACTCTTTCTGCATGGAATAATATGGGCATGGTTTATTCAGCACAAAAAAGCTACAGGTCGGCTCTGGGAATGTACAACAAGGTTCTTGCAAAGGATCCGGAAAACAGGACTGCGCTTGCAGGTTCCAAGAAGATTAAGGCTCTTATCGGAGAGTAAAAATGAAGAAACTTGCGGCTTTATTCTTAACGGTTTTAGTTTCGCTTCCTCTGTTCAGCCTGGATTTTGAGCTTGCCCTCATGCCTCAGTTTGACCTGCATACCGAAGGAGACTTCGACAACTTTGCTTCCGGAACACTTTCATTTGATTCTTATCCGCTTACTCTTCGTGGCCGTGATAAGATTGGATTCGGAATTCAGGGCGGAGTTGCAGGCATAAAGGCCCTTACCCTGGACACGACTCCTCTTTATTCCGGTGACCTGGCTTTTACATATCTCTGCCGCCTTCATGACAGGTTTGCCGTGGGAGCACAGTTTTACGGCGGCATATGGCAGTTTCCGGAAGTAAAGGATAAAAAAACAAAGTCGATGAGCGGTTCCCTTTTTGGTGGTCGTATCTTTGCCGATTACTATGTTTTTCCGGAGCTCAAGGCCGGTATTTTTGCCGGATATAGTGATTACCGTTACAGCCCGAAAAGTTTTGCTTCCCGCGTTGATTTGGGACTGAGCCTTAAATACAGTTTCTCAAAGGGTATTCTTGCAAAAAGCGGCGTAGAACTTGATGATTATGAAACCCAGGCTATTTTCCCGGTATTCTACAGTTTCTATAACGAAAATCCTTTTGGTTCACTGGCTTTTTATAACGGTGAAGAAAACAGAATTCATGACGTTACTGTTTCAGTCCTTATTCCTGAATACATGCAGAATCCGAAAGTCTGCGCGGAATTTGCCTCAATTGAACGCAACGAATATTTTACGGCAGATCTTACGGCTTTCATTAACGAGACAATCCTTGAATCCCTTATGGCCCACAAAACCGAAGGCAAGATAATCATTTCATATACTTCCCTGGGCAAGCGAATTACGGGAGAGCAGATTCTTGACTTTACGGCTTTGAACCGCAATGCTATGAGCTGGGACGATGACCAGAGGGCGGCGGCCTTTGTTTCCAGCCACGATGGTGCGGCAAATAAAATTTCAAAGCTTGCAAAGTCAATTGTCATTAAAAATCCTCAGAACGAGGCAACTCAGAATATTTCTATTGCAAGGGGAATTTTTGCAACCCTCAAAGCCTACGGAATCAGCTATGTAAAGGATCCTACAAGCCCTTTCAGCTCAAATGAGACCCAGGACGTTGACTTCCTTCAGTTCCCTTACCAGACTCTTTTGTATTCTGGTGGTGACTGTGACGACCTTTCAATCCTTAACTGTGCAATTTTTGAGTCAATTGGAATTTCAACGGCTTTCATTACAATTCCTGGGCATATTTTCATGGCTTTCGATGCCGGCATTGCTCCTGCAAAGGCAGCAGAAACAATTAAAGACGGCCGCTATGTAATTCAGGGTGAAAAGGTCTGGATTCCACTTGAAGCAACAATTTCTCAGGAAAATTTTGAAATCTCAAGAGCAGCGGGTTATAATCAATGGAAAAGCGCAAGTAAAAAGGGTGAAGCAAAGCTTTATCCTATGAACGATGCTTGGAAATTATATAAAGCGGTGAGTGTTCCTGAGTCTGATACGGACATCGAGCTCCCATCGGTAGAGAAGATTCTGAGGTATCTCAGATAAGGAGGTTTTTATGAAAAAATCTATGGTAATTGCGGGTGCATTGCTCGCTTTCGCAGTTTTCTTTGCTTCAGCAAAAGAATATGAAGTAAAGAGTGTTTCAGGAAAGGTAACTTATTCGGAGTCAGAAAAAGGAAAGACAAATCCTGTCAAGGCCGGCATGACTGTAAGTGATGAAACAATCGTTACCCTTGGTACAAATTCAAAACTTGTACTTTCTGCAGACGGAAAGGACATTACTCTCCGAACACCAAAGAAGGGCACTGTCGCAGAACAGATTGATACAAAACTTGGAATGTCTGGTTCAGTTGCCAAAAAAGGTAAAGGCACAGCAACAGCTTCTTCTCGTGCATCTGATGTAATGGCAGAAGGTGAGCTTGATGACTAAGCGGAAGGCCTTTTCGTTCCTTATCCCCTTTCTGTGTGTAGGCGGAGCTTCTCTGCTCCTTCTTACAAGCATTGAGGCAAAATTCTCTGATTTCTTTCAGCGTTTTTTGCCTTCAACACAGATTCGTGACGATGTCGTTATGGTTGGCGTTGACGATTTTGCAATTGAGCAGATCGGATCTTTCCCTTTTACTCGTGACGTTTATGCCGACTGTATTTCTATAATGGAAGAAATGGGCGCACAATCAGTTGTATTCGACTTGAGTTTTCTTGACAGTGCCAAGGCGAGCGTCAACGATGATTTTGAGCCTTTCTGGCCGGATGAAGTTTTGGAAGAGTCCCTTAAAAATTCGCGGACAACTTACCTTAATTTTACATTCGACTATTCCACCGACATCGACAAAGATTCTCTTGGTGAAATGAACGCAAGAGGCCTTTTTACTGACTTTGAGGTCAGAAACGACAGGACAAGTCAGGAATATACCGGAGTCATTTCCACGATTCCTAACTTCATGCAGCATGCTCAGGGGGCCGGCTTTGTTAATGCCGCCCCTGACAGCGACAATTACTATCGCCGTGTGAATCCTGTCGCAAAATATGACGGCAACTATTATGCTCAGCTTACTTTGCCGGCTTTGCGAAAAAAGCTCGGCAATCCAAAAATCCTCATTGAAAGCAAAAAAATTACCCTTCAGAATTCAGTCATGCCTGATGGCTCAAAAAAGGACATTGTAATTCCCCGTGGCAATGACGGAAAATTCATCCTCAAATACCCCAAAATGCTTTTCAATGAATACAATTATATTTCAATCGGGGATATTTATCGTCTTTCACTCCTTAGAATGTATATGGCAGAAGACGGAGAGGAGCCATATATTGAGGAATACACAAATCTTTGCGAAAGCCTTAAAAAACAGCTTGCTTCATCCATCTGTATCATAGGAACATGTGCCACAAGTACTTCAGACTACGGCGTAAATCAATATGAAGCTCAGTATCCTCTTCCCGGCGTACATTATACTCTGGCAAATCAGATTCTTAACTGTGATTTCGTGGGCGAGGCCCCGATTTGGGTTTCAATCATCTATGCCCTTTTCTTTGCAGTTTTGATCATTCTTATAGCAAATGCCTTAAAATCAACAGGCATGAAGATTCTTACAGGATTTCTGCTGATTTTTGCGGGCAGCCTGATTCAGGTTCTGTATTACAAGGTCACAAGAATCTATATTGGAGAGGCAGTTCCGCTCTTTTCTTCGATTCTTGCCTATATCGCAACCATCGTAATGGGATTCCTTGCTGCTTCAAAAGATAAAAAATTCATTACAAATGCGTTCAGTCAGTGTCTTTCAAAAGATGTCGTAAATCAGATTGTTGCAAATCCAAACAGCTTCAAGCTTGGCGGTGAAAGCGTTCAGATGACGGCTATTTTTACCGATATACAGAAGTTTTCTTCATTCTCTGAACTCCTTACGGCCGGTCAGCTGGTAGCCCTTTTGAACTACTATCTCACCGAAATGAGCGACATCATCATGGAAGAAGGCGGTACAATCGACAAATATGAAGGTGATGCAATCATTGCTCTTGTGGGTGCACCTCTAAAAATGGAAGACCATGCGAAGCGTGCCGTAAAGGCTGCCCTTAAAATGAAGCAGGTCGAAAAGCTCATGAATGCCAAAATTAAGGAAGTCGCCGCCAATCCAAAGCCTGCCGAAATGGAAGAAAATCTTTATTCCGCCTTCAAAATCATGGTTGAAAACGGCAAGGAAATCTTCACGCGAATCGGAATTAACTCTGGTGAAATGATTGCCGGCTACATGGGCAGTGAAAACAAAAAGAACTACACCATGATGGGCAACAACGTCAATCTGGCAAGCCGGCTTGAAGGCGTAAACAAGCAGTATTCAACATTTGGAATTCTTGTGAGTGAAGCCACCTACAGGCAGATTAGTGATGAAATTCTTTGCCGCCGCCTTGACAAGGTTCAGGTTGTAAATGTAAATACTCCGCTTATCCTTTACGAACCCATGGCCTTAAAAGAAAACGAGAATGAAAATCTGCTGAAATATCTTAAGATATGGGAATCTGCCATGCAGAATTTTGACCACGAGGATTATGCTGCTGCCTGTGAAAAATTCAAGGCCTTGTGTGCGGCAAATCCAGAGGATAAAGTTGCTGCCTACTACGTAAAACTGCTTGAAAAATTCTTCCTGAAAGGAACCTTCCCCAAAGAAGAAGACGATTTTGGCGTGGCATACAATTCCGCCCTTAAGGCTTTCAGGCTTTTGAGCAAGTAATAAATATTCTGAATACTGATTTAATCAGATTGGAATTGTCAGCGTTTTCTGCTAGAATAGCCCCATGGCTCTTGAGGACGAAATTCTTTGCGGCATAACATCTTCTCAAACGGGTGAACTTTCCCAGCATGCAAAGGAATATCTTTCCGTCCTCAATCCGGAACAATACGAGGCTGTCGTTCATGAAGGCAGTCCTCTTTTGATTCTTGCCGGTGCAGGTTCTGGTAAAACACGGGTCATCACTACAAAAATTGCCTATCTTATCGGCGAAAAGGGCATAAACCCTCATTCAATTCTTGCCGTAACATTCACAAAAAAAGCCGCGACCGAAATGTACGAAAGGGCAATCAACCTGGAAAGCAGGGCAAGTGACGCCCAAATCCGCACTTTTCATTCCTTTGGAGCCTGGTTTCTTCGTCTTTATGCCGATGAATTCGGCCTGGGGCTGGGAATCAGTCCAAATTTTACCGTTTATGACGACGAAGACGTTGTTTCGCTTTTGCAGAAAGTCGAGCCCAGACTTACCAAAAAAGAAGCCGGCCAATATGCCAGAAAAATCGCCCTTGCCAAGGATTACTGCCTTTTACCCGAAAGCGAGGAACTTTTGCTGCGCGACGATTTTTTGAATCCGCCTGATTTTGTTCAAATGTATGCGGCCTATGAAAAACGGCTTCGTGAAACCGGCAATGTTGATTTTGGCGATCTGATTCTTCTTCCTTATCTTGCCCTTACTGAAAATGCAGCCTTGCGTCAAAAAATGTACCGGCGTTTTTCCGTGATTATGGTTGATGAATATCAGGATTCAAACGTAGCCCAGTTTAAGCTTTTGGAAGCCCTTTCCGGTCTGAGCGAAGGAAGCGGAACCTATCTTTGCGTCGTTGGTGACGATGATCAGTCGATTTATAAATTCCGTGGTGCAGAAATCCAAAACATCCTTAATTTTCCCAAAATCTTCACAGGAACAAAAATCGTTCGCCTTGAAACGAATTACCGCTCAAAACAGGAAATTCTTACCCTTGCTGACAATGTAATTTCCCATAATTCCGGCCGCCTCGGAAAAAATCTTCGGGCTGTGCGTGGCAGCGGCAAAAAACCGGTGCTTGCCTTTTTGCCCAATCAGGACGATGAAACCCATTTCTGTGCTGATCTGGTGCAGAAATCCCATGACATGGGCGTGGCTTACTCAGAGTGGGCTATTTTATATCGTACCAATGCCCAGTCCCTTGGATTTGAAAGTGAGTTCGTGCGCAAAAAAATTCCCTATGTAATCGTAGGTTCCCTTAAATTCTTTGAGCGCGAGGAAGTAAAGGACATCCTTGCCTGGCTTGAGCTGATTGCAAACCATAAAAACGAAATTGCCTTCCATAGGATTGTAAACAAGCCTGCCCGGGGAATCGGCAATAAAACCCAAAATTCCATAGTTGAAGCCGCCCGTGCAGAAAAAAATGACATAGTGGCAGCATGCAAGTCTCAGGCCTCAAAACTTTCGGGAAAGTCAAAGACGGAAATTGCAAAATTTGCAGCCATACTCGAAGAACTTGAGGCTCTATTTGAAAGTGACACAACTGCGGGTGGTGAACTTGCAAGTCAGGTCATCGCGGAATCAGAAAATAGTCCTTCATCTGATGAAGTCAAAAAGCGTGAGGAACGTAAAAGCTTAGCTATATTAATAGAAGAAATCGTTAAAAAATCCTCTTTAGGTTCGTATTATAAGGATCGTGATGAAGAAGAGCATACTTTCCGTGTGGAAAACATGCAGGAACTTGCTAACTCTGCCGTGCCCTATCCGCTTGCCCGGCAGGGGCTTCTGGACTTTCTTGACAATATTCAGCTTGACCGCACCCTTTCAAGTGAGCAGGAAGAAATTTCAGACGATGCAGTCACTTTGATTACCCTGCACAATACAAAGGGGTTGGAATTCAACCGCGTGGTAATGACTGGAATGGAAGAAGGTGTTTTTCCCCGTAACGGTGACGACGAGGAAGAAATGGAAGAAGAACGCCGTCTGTGCTATGTTGGAATCACCCGGGCCAGGGACGAGCTTTATCTTACCAGCTGTGCCGTCCGCCGCATGTACGGCCACATTGACTACATGAAGGCGAGTCCTTTTTTGCTTGAAATGGGAAGTGAATGTGTAAAGGCAATCGGACACCTGCCTTCCAGCTACAGAAATTCATCTTTTCATGGAGGGGATTATGGCGAGCGGGGTTTAAGCCACCCGGATGTAGAAAGTGATCCTATTAAGCGCAAGTATTTCCGTGGCGCAAGAATTTATCACGATGATTACGGCTATGGAATAATCGTAAACACAAGTACGAATGAAGAAGGCGAATATGCAGTTTCCGTGAGTTTTGAAAGCGGCGGAATCAAGCGCTTCCTGCCAAAATATCAGGAGTCAAGCCTTATGATTGTAAGGGACTGAGCGGGTGCTGTTGTCGGGGAGAGGCTTTTTCCCCTGTAACTTTTGTCTGAAAGGAATTTTTTTATGTATATGAAGAAGAGTTTTATTTCCTTTGTTCTTGTTTTTTCTTTTTTGTGCGGCTTTCTTTCTGCCCAGGATGTGATTTCACCTTATACACGCCAAAAAATCGAAGATTTTGTAACTTATCGTGTAATTCTAAAGAGTGCCGAAGACGAATTTACCTTTTCAACAATAAAACGGCTTGAAAAAGAAGCCCTTGCAGAACTGAGTGAGCACGCCCTTGATTTTGAGCAGGAAAAATGCCTCCTTGAAAGCCTGTATTTTCTGGAATATTACGAGCGCGCCCTAAACACTACGGGGAACCAAAAGGAACTCCGTGACAGAATGAAAAGCCTTATGAAAAGCAACGTGGCCTGCATCGAAAAAAGGGATAAATCACAGATTTGTGAGTGGATGTACCAGCTGACAGGCGACGTTACCGCCTACTACATGACCCGCTCCGTAGCCGCTACTTTTTTGTACGGCATGAAGGTCAAGGGGTATTATGAAAAGGCTGCCCTTGCAAACAAAAACCGGGCGATTTCCCATGTCTGTCTGGGGAACTGGTGTTTTTACGCTCCTGCACTTTTTGGTGGTGGCAAAAGCCGGGCCCAAAAGCATTTTGACAATGCAGAAAAATGCGTTGAACTTCCGGGTGAAAAATATCTGGTTTATATAGCCCAGTCACAGATTAATTTCGAAAACAAAAAAAAAGAGCTGGCCCAGTCTTATCTTGAAAAGGCTGTTGCCCTTGATTTGGGGCGGCGGGATCTGGATTTAATCGCCAGGTGCAACAAAAAAGGATATTCCTATTTTCAATATCTGCGCAACCGTTCCGGAATCGACGAGGAAATGAGCGAAGAAGAAAAGGACGAAGAAGACAAGTAAAGATCTATATATTCCACTTTATCCCGCAATTTGCTATAATGTAACCTATGGCTACACATAAAACTGTTGACGAAACAACACTCGAAAATCTATTGTATCTTTCACGCCTGTCTCCTTCAAGCACGGACATGGCTACTTTAAAAAAGCAGGTTGATGAAATCGTCGGCTACTTCGACATTCTTTCAAAATACGACGACAGCGAAAATCCTTATGACGCATATCCTTCAACCGAGGCAGAAAAACTTCGTGAAGACGAAATCGTTGCCGGTCTGGACATTCCTGACGTTAAAAAGATCACCGACAAATTCATGGACGGTTATTTCCAGGTCCCAAAAGTTCTTGGAGAGGGAGCTTAATTTATCGTAAGCAGGGTGCTACCGCCACAAGTGGCGGTCGGGCTTTCCGCACTTCCGCTACCGCTCCATACCTGCGGTACGCTTGCGCGGTGCTCCAATCCCTAGCACGGAGTTGAAAACTATGTACTATACAATAAAAGAAACCGTTGCCGCACTTAAAAGCGGTGAAACCAGCAGCGAAAAACTTGTCCGTTCTTCAATCGACACTTTTGCCGCTGACCAGAAAAGCGAAAAACCGCTCAACGCCTTCCTTGAAATTTACGAGGACGCCATTGAGCTTGCAAAGGCCTGTGATGCCGAGATTGAGGCTGCCAGAAATTCCGGCTCGATTGATTCTCTTTTTGAGAAAAAGCCGCTTTTGGGCATTCCTTTTGCAAACAAAGACAATATTTCAAGTAAAGGACACAAACTTACCTGTTCCAGCAAGATTCTTGAAGGTTATGTGGCTCCATACAATGCCACTGTAATTGCCCGCCTTACAGAAAAGGGCGCAATTCCTTTGGGACGCTGCAATCAGGACGAGTTTGCCATGGGGTCTTCTACAGAATATTCAATTTATGGCCCGACCCGAAATCCGGTCAACCGCGACTACGTTTCAGGCGGTTCTTCCGGAGGTTCTGCCGCTGCTGTTGCTGCAAATCAGGCTCTTTTTGGCCTGGGTACAGAAACCGGTGGTTCGGTCCGTTTGCCGGCAAGCTATTGCGGCATTTACGGCCTTAAGCCAACTTACGGCGTTCTTAGCCGCTGGGGCGTTGTCGCATACGGCTCTTCCCTTGATCAGGTCGGAATCCTGGGACACACTCCTCAGGATATTGCGACTCCTCTTTCTCTTATGAGCGGTGTTGATTTCTACGATGATACCAGTGCCGATCTGCCGGATTCAGACCAGCTTATAAACCTTTCTGCCTATAAAGATTTTTCATCCCTTAAAATTGCCGTTCCAAAGCAGTTTGAGCAGGCCAAAGGTCTTGACGGCGACGTAAAAAAAGTTTTCGAAGAAACAAAAGCCTGGTTTACTTCAAAGGGTGCAAAAATCGAAAGCGTTGACCTGCCGATTCTTGACGCATCAATTGCTTCTTATTATGTAATTGCCCTTTCAGAAGCTGCTTCAAATCTTTCCCGCTTTGACGGAATCCGGTACGGCCGCCGTGTCGATAATGGCTCAGGCTATGATCAGCTTTATGTTGACAGCCGAAGCGAAGGATTCGGTCCTGAAGTAAAACGCCGAATCATAATCGGAAACTACGTGCTTTCCGAGCAATTTTCAGGCGACACTTACAAAAAGGGTATGAGCGTTCGTGCCAGAATTCAGCGGGAAGTTGCAAAACTTTTTGAAAGCTATGACATCATCCTCTGCCCGGTTTGTCCGACTCCGGCATTCAAGCTCGGTGAAAAATACGATGATCCTCTTGCCATGTATTTGAGCGACCTTTATACAGTATTCGTAAATCTGGCACGAATACCTTCAATTTCAGTTCCGGCAGGCTCTAATAAAGCCGGTCTTCCTGTAGGAATTCAGTTCGCTGGAAAAATGTTCAGCGAGGCAAAAATATTGCAGCTTGCTCAGGCCTGGGAAGAAGACCACAAGGGCTGTGGAGTTCCTGTTAAGGAGAATGTGTAATTATGGCTATCGATAAATATGAAATTGTAATCGGGTGCGAAATCCACACCCAGCTTCTTACAAAGACTAAGGCTTTTTGTGCATGTGAAAACCGATATGGCGGCATGCCAAACACTCGAGTTTGCCCGGTTTGTCTGGGATTGCCTGGTGCCATGCCACGAATCAGCAAGGGCTATGTTGAGCTTGGAGCAGTCGCAGGTCTGGCCCTCAACTGTGATATCGCCCGGTTTACAAAATTTGACCGCAAGCACTACTTCTATCCTGACCTTACAAAGGGTTATCAGATTACACAGTACGATGTTCCTTTGTGTACCGACGGTTATGTAGATCTTCCTCTTTCCCATTTTCCAAAAGACGAGCAGATTGGCGGAGCAAAGCATCGTCCTGTAAATTTCAAGGGAGAGCCATGTATCATCGATAACAAATACCGCCGTGTCCGAATCGAGCGAATCCATCTTGAGGAAGACGTAGGTAAGTCTCTCCACCTTCAGGGCGCACATTCTTATATCGACTACAACCGAAGCGGTACTCCGTTGATCGAGATTGTCACAAAGCCTGACATGTCCTCTCCTGACGAGGCGGCTCTTTTCATGCAGACCGTTCAGGAAATATTGCGCTATGTAAAAGTTACGGCCGGAAACCTTGAAGAAGGCAATATGCGCTGTGACGCAAACATTAACCTCAACGTCTGGGAAGACGGCAAGCTCTATCATACTCCGATTTCCGAAATTAAGAACCTGAACAGCTTCAAGGCGATCCGTGAGGCATGTACTTACGAGGCTAAACGTCAGCTTGAGGAATTTCAGAACGACCGGCAGGAATTTAACGCCGGTTTTAAAGTTACAATGGGTTGGGACGAGGCAAAGGGGCAGACTGTCGTTCAGCGAACAAAAAATTCTTTCGTTGATTACCGCTTTACAACCGAACCAGACATTAAGCCTTTCAGTGTAAATGAAGAGCTTATTGAACGTGCAGAAAGCAGGGTAGGTGAACTTCCGGAAGCAAAACGCACACGCTTCAAAAAAGATTACGGCCTTTCTGACTTTGACGTAGAGACTCTTACAGGTACCCGTGAACTCGCACTTTGGTTTGAGGAAGCTGCAGAAGGTGCTAAAGACGTCAAAAAAGTTGCCAACTGGATTCTGGCAGAGCTTCTTGCCGTCCTCAATGAAAAAAATATTGCAATCGGTGAAGTTAACATCAAGCCGGCTCATATCACCGGCCTGGTAAATGCAATCGCCGACAAAAAAATTACTTCCGCACAGGGCAAAACCGTTTTTGCTAAAATGCTTGAAAGCGGCAAAATGCCTGAAGAAATCATAAAGGCTGAAGGAATGGAAAGCGTATCCGACACAGGCGCAATTGAGGCTATCGTTGATCAGGTTATCGCCGACAATCCTAAAGCTGTCGCAGACTTCAAGGGCGGAAAGACAAACGTTGTCGGCTGGCTTATGGGGCAGGTCATGAAGGCTTCAAAAGGCAAGGCAAATCCTGGCGTTGCAACTAAACTTGTTACGGAAAAACTGGCCAAACTGTAATTTTAGCTCATATTTTTCAAAAAGACGCGGATTAATAGTCTGCGTCTTTTTTTTAGCAAAAAAAAGATTGAAGGGGTAAATTTAATTTGACAAACGGGGGGGGGTATAGTCTATAATTATCTATAGTACTTTTTTTATGGAGGTTAATTATGAAAAAAGTTCTTGGTGAACTGACCCCATAAATTAGGACACCCACAGAGGTGTAAAAATATGGGGAATAATCAAAAGTACAGCATTGACTTCAAGTTACAGGTTGTAGGAAAATACAATCAAGGTGTCTGCGGCTAC
>Ga0129306_1001048_pt1 | contig 35496 bp, 44 predicted proteins | sample P827metagenome_FD_94438 | JGI IMG/M metagenome (GOLD analysis project Ga0129306, IMG submission 94438) | Capybara group fecal microbial communities from Wisconsin, USA - P827 metagenome | ecosystem: Host-associated > Mammals > Digestive system > Large intestine > Fecal | place: USA: Wisconsin...
AAATCGGCAACTATTCTTTCTTGGGTTGTACTGGCTTGACTTCGGTAATCATCCCCAACAGTGTGACTCAAATCGGTATTTATGCTTTTGAAGATTGTAGTGCCCTGACCTCCGTCTCCATCTCCAATAGCATTACTTCTATCAGCGACAATGCTTTTTGGGGCTGTAGTGGTTTGACCTCTTTAACCCTTCCCAATGGCATGACTAATATTGGTCGTTTTGCTTTTTATAAATGTACTGGCTTGACTTCTCTGACTATTCCAAGCAGCGTGACCTCCATTGGAGAACATGCTTTCTCTTACTGCACTGGCTTAACTTCAATCAAAGTTGAATCAGGTAATACCGTTTATGATTCCCGTGATAATTGTAATGCTGTTATCGAAACAACGTCGAATACACTAGTCGTCGGATGTAAAAACTCGACCATTCCCAACAGCGTAACCTGTATTGGTGATAGATCATTCTCTGGTTGCAGTGGCTTAACCTCCATCACCATTCCCAACGGCGTGACTTCTATTGGAGCACATGCTTTCTATGAATGTACAGGTTTGACTTCCGTAAACGTCCCCAATAATGTAACCGTTATTCGTGCAGACGCTTTCTATGGTTGCAGTAATCTGACAACTATTGCCATTGGCAGTGGAGTAAAGACAATCTCTGATTATGCTTTCAGTTCTTGTACCAGTTTGACTGAAGTCTATTGCCTTGCAGAGGATGTACCAAGTGGAACAGTAAAAGCCCCCTTTTCATATTCAAATTATCGTAACGCTACCCTCTATGTGCTGGCAGGCAGTGTAGATAAATACAACAACTCATCACATTGGAATGATTTCAAGGATATTGTTGCCATAAAGACTACGCTCAACAAGACAAAGGCCAACCTTGAGAAGACCAAGACGATGACATTGAAAGCCACAGTATTATTCCCTGATAAGAGCGTTAAGTGGAAGAGTTCGAACACGGCGGTAGCCACGGTGTCGAGCAGCGGTAAGGTGAAGGGTGTGAAGGCTGGCACGGCCACCATCACCTGCACCTCTGTGGCGACGGGTACGAAGGCCACCTGTAAAGTAACCGTCGGCTATGTGAAACTCGACAAGACGGAGGCTGTCGTCAAAAAGGGAAAGACTTTGACGCTGACCCCCACGGTCTATCCCTCGTCACTGACAGACAAGAGCGTGACATGGAAGAGTTCGAACACGGCGGTCGCCACGGTGACAAGCAGTGGCAAAGTGAAGGGCATAGAGGCTGGTACGGCCACCATCACCTGTACCTCCGTAGCCACGGGTCTGAGCACTACCTGCGCTGTATTGGTGGGTGATATCGTCCTCAGCGAGACCAAGGCGAACCTCGTGAAGGGCAAGACTTTGACACTGAAGGCCACGGTCGCTCCCTCGACACTCGAAGACAAGAGCGTGACGTGGAAGAGTTCGAACACGGCGGTCGCCACGGTGTCAACCGCTGGTAAGGTGAAAGGCATCAAGACCGGTACGGCCACCATCACCTGTACCTCCAACGCCACGGGTCTGAGCACCACCTGTAAGGTCACCGTTACCAATGGCATTGTCACCCTTGACAAGTCCGAGGCCTTCGTTCAGAAAGGTAAGACGGTGACGCTGGCAGCCACGGTCACTCCTTCGACATTAGAAGATAAGAGCGTTGTCTGGGAAAGTTCGGACACGAAGATTGCCACGGTGACGAGCGATGGTAAGGTGAAGGGCATCAAGTATGGTACAGCCACCATCACCTGCACTTGCGCTGCGGCTGGTATGAGCGCTACTTGCACAGTGACTGTCGGAAGAGTGGTTATCAGCATGTCCGAATTTACTCTTAAGAAGAGCAGGGAGATTACGCTGGAAGCCACTGTCTATCCCACGTCGTTGACAGACAAGAGTGTGACATGGGAGAGTTCTAACCCACAGATTGCCACAGTGTCGAGCAGTGGTAGGGTGAAGGGCATCAAGGCTGGCACGGCTACTATCACGTGTACTTCCGTGGCTACAGGATTGAAAGCTACCTGCAAGGTGACAGTTTCGTCATCCTCTGTTTCACGATCGACGGAGGGCGATGATGACAACGTGACGGGCATCGAGCAGTTGGAGGAGAATTCAGCCATAGAACCCTTCGATGTCTATGACCTGCGTGGCCAAAAGGTACGTCATCAGGTGACATCGCTCGATGGTCTGCCTACTGGTATCTATATCGTCAACGGCAAGAAGATGCTGAAGAAATAGTAATTTCCACCTTATTATATATAATATATGAACGAGAACGAGAAAAAGCAACAAGGATTGCAGATAGAACTGCCACAGGAGGTGGCCCAGGGAGAGTATGCCAACTTCGCCATCATTACGCACGGCTCAAGTGACTTCGTGGTCGATTTCGCACGGGTGTTGCCTGGTGTGCCGAAGGCTCAGGTATGCAGTCGGGTGATCCTGGCGCCTGAACATGCCAAACGCCTGTTGGGGGCCCTGCAGGAGAACATCATGCGCTACGAAAAAGAGTACGGAACGATACGGATTCCAAACCAGGAACCACGCACGATAGCCCCGTTTGACCTCACAAAAGGGGAGGCCTGAAAGCAATCCGTCATTAATAATTGCAAAAAGTGTTATACTTTGTTAAACAGGCAAAGTGATAACACTTTTTCTTCTTTTTATATTAGGTGGAATCAAAAAATAGTCGTACCTTTGCAGCCCGAAACGCCTTTCTGTGTGGGAATAGGCGGTGTAATGTGTTGAATATAAACAAAATATACATATAAATAAATTAAAAGTTAAAGTATTATGCCTACAATTTCACAATTGGTAAGAAAAGGCAGAAAGGTGATTGTTGACAAGTCAAAGTCACCCGCGCTGGACAACTGTCCTCAGCGTCGCGGTGTCTGTGTACGTGTCTATACAACAACCCCGAAGAAGCCTAATTCGGCTATGCGTAAGGTAGCCCGTGTTCGTTTGACCAACCAGAAGGAGGTCAACAGTTACATTCCCGGAGAGGGTCACAACCTGCAGGAGCACTCTATCGTGCTGGTGCGTGGCGGTCGTGTGAAGGACCTCCCCGGTGTACGTTATCACATCGTTCGCGGTACACTCGATACCGCCGGTGTCGCAAATCGCCTGCAGCGTCGTTCTAAGTACGGTGCCAAGCGTCCTAAGGCTAAGAAGTAAACTAACCGGAGAAGGTTAGATAGCCGACAAGAAAACAAAAGAAATCAAATCCGTTTTGCTGGAGAAATGTTAGAAGGTTGAGTAAATGTCCGAGCGAAGGACGTTGAAGAACAAGTAAGAACAGCCCCCACGCAGAATTTAATCATTCAAACAAGAAAAATGAGAAAAGCAAAACCCAAGAAGCGCGTGATCCTGCCGGATCCCGTGTTCAACGACCAGAAGGTGTCTAAGTTCGTGAACCACCTGATGTACGACGGTAAGAAGTCGAAGTCGTATGAGATTTTCTACAATGCACTGGAGACAGTGAAGGCCAAGATGCAGAACGAGGAGAAGTCTGCCCTGGAGATCTGGAAGCAGGCCCTCGACAACATCACTCCTCAGGTGGAGGTGAAGAGCCGCCGTATCGGTGGTGCTACCTTCCAGGTGCCGACGGAGATCCGTCCGGACCGTAAGGAGAGCGTGTCAATGAAGAATATGATCGCTTTCGCTCGCAAGCGTAGCGGTAAGTCTATGGCCGACAAACTTGCTGCTGAAATTATGGATGCCTTCAACAACCAGGGTGGTGCCTTCAAGCGTAAGGAGGATATGCACCGCATGGCTGAGGCTAACCGCGCATTTGCACACTTCAGATTCTAAGACAGGTATTATTAAGGTAAAGTAAAAGATTTAAAGGATAAACGCAAAATGGCAAATCGCGATTTACATTTGACGAGAAACATCGGAATCATGGCTCATATCGACGCCGGTAAGACCACGACCTCTGAGCGTATCCTGTTCTATACAGGTAAGACGCACAAGATCGGTGAGGTGCACGACGGAGCCGCTACGATGGACTGGATGGCCCAGGAGCAGGAGCGTGGTATCACCATTACCTCTGCTGCAACAACCTGTAACTGGACATGGGATAACAAGACATACAAGATTAACCTGATTGACACTCCGGGACACGTTGACTTCACCGCTGAGGTGGAGCGTTCACTGCGTGTGCTCGACGGAGCAGTGGCTACTTACTCTGCTGCTGACGGCGTACAGCCTCAGTCGGAGACCGTGTGGCGTCAGGCAGACAAGTATAATGTGCCCCGTATCGGTTATGTGAACAAGATGGACCGCTCTGGTGCCGACTTCTTCGAGACGGTACAGCAGATGCGCGACATTCTGGGTGCTAACCCCGTGGTGATCCAGGTGCCTATCGGTGCTGAGGAGAACTTCAAGGGTCTGGTCGATCTGATCAAGATGAAGGCTATCCTGTGGCATGATGAGACCATGGGTGCTGAGTATGATATCGAGGATATCCCCGCCGACCTGCAGGCTGAGTGCGACGAGTGGCGTAACAAACTGCTCGAAGTTGCTGCTGAGTATGACGAGGCTCTGATGGAGAAGTACTTCGACGATCCCGAGTCTATCACAGAGGCTGAGATCATCGCCGCCATCCGTAAGGGAACCATCTCCATGCAGTGTACGCCGATGCTCCTCGGTTCTTCTTATAAGAACAAGGGTGTGCAGCCGCTGCTCGACTATGTGTGTGCCTTCCTGCCCGCTCCCGTTGACGTGGAGGTGATCAAGGGTACGAACCCCAGCACTGAGGAAGAGGAAGACCGTGAGCCCTCTGAGGCTGCTCCTACTTCAGCCCTGGCCTTCAAGATCGCAACCGATCCGTATATGGGCCGTCTGGTGTTCTTCCGCGTCTATTCCGGTAAGATCACTGCAGGAAGTTATGTCTATAATCCCCGTTCTGGTAAGAAGGAGCGTATCAGCCGTCTGTTCCAGATGAACTCAAATAAGGAGATCCCCATGGAGTCGATCGACGCCGGTGATATCGGTGCAGGTGTAGGCTTCAAGGATATCCGCACAGGTGACACCCTCTGCGATGAGAATGCTCCCATCGTACTGGAGTCGATGACCTTCCCCGACACGGTGATCTCTATTGCCGTAGAGCCCAAGTCTCAGGCTGATATCGCCAAGCTCGACAACGGACTGGCTAAGTTGGCTGAGGAAGACCCGACCTTCACCGTTCGTACCGACGAGCAGAGTGGTCAGACTATCATCAGTGGTATGGGTGAGCTTCACCTTGATATCATCATCGACCGTCTGAAGCGCGAGTTCAAGGTAGAGTGTAACCAGGGTAAGCCCCAGGTGAACTACAAGGAGGCCATCACCAAGACTGTTGAGATCGACGAGACCTACAAGAAGCAGTCGGGTGGTCGCGGTAAGTATGCCAAGATGCTCGTACAGGTCGGTCCTGTGGATGAGGACTACGATGTGAAGACCAACGGCGGTCTGCAGTTCGTGAACGAGGTGAAGGGTGGTAACATCCCCAAGGAGTTCATCCCTGCTATCCAGAAGGGCTTCGAGGCTTCCATGAAGAACGGTATCCTCGGTGGCTATCCCGTTGACAGCCTGAAGGTGACGGTCGTTGATGGTGGTTTCCACCCCGTTGACTCCGACCAACTCTCGTTCGAGATCGCTGCCCAGATGGCCTACAAGGAGGCTTGTGCCAAGGCTAAGCCCGTACTGATGGAGCCCATCATGAAACTCGAGGTGGTTACTCCTGAGGAGAACATGGGTGACGTGATCGGTGACCTGAACAAGCGCCGCGGACAGGTTGAGGGTATGGAAGAGTCCCGCAGCGGTGCCCGTGTCGTCAAGGCTATGGTGCCCCTGTCAGAGATGTTCGGTTATGTGACCGCCCTGCGTACCATCACTTCTGGTCGTGCCACCAGTTCTATGGAGTACGATCACCATGCACCGCTGTCCAGTTCTATTGCCAAGGCTGTGCTGGAGGAGGTGAAGGGCCGTGCCGACCTCGTATAAAGGTAAAAAACGGAGAGTCGCTGAGCAAATGACTCTTTAGCGACCTCCTTACATTAATATTCAACAATTAAAGATTAAAAGACATGAGTCAGAAAATTCGTATCAAGCTGAAGAGCTACGACCACAAGTTGGTTGACAAGTCAGCAGAGAAAATCGTGAAGGCCGTTAAGGCAACTGGTGCTATCATCAGCGGTCCTATCCCCCTTCCCACACACAAGCGTATCTACACCGTGAACCGTTCGACCTTCGTTAACAAGAAGGCTCGTGAGCAGTTCCAACTGTCAGACTACAAGCGTCTGATCGACATCTACAGCTCGACAGCAAAGACCGTTGATGCCCTGATGAAGCTCGAACTTCCCAGTGGTGTTGAGGTTGAGATCAAGGTATAGTATATACGGTAATCTTTATAGACGAACGGCGCATCTGGTCATCAGATGTGCCGTTTTTCGTAAAAAAATCAAGGAAATATTTGGTGGAGTTTAAATAATTGCCTACATTTGCACATCAAATAATAGATTGATAATACAATGAACAGAAAAGTACTGATCCTATTTGTAAACCTGTTTTTCTTCTGTGCTCTTGTTGGTGCACAGGAGGTGCAGAAGAGTGAACTCCAGCAAAAGGCCGAGGCTGCCGATAAGGAAGGCACCGTCGCCACCGCCCGTTACATGTATATCCGCGCCTTTGAGGACTATGTCGGAAAAGGTCAGATGAAACAGGCTGTGGATTGCGGTATCAAGGCTACGGGATTATACTATAAGAAGGACAGTTATTGGAAGGAAGCCTTTGACCTGCTCCGCCGTATTGATGACAACATCAATGCCAACCAACAGTCGTCGCTCAGCGATAAGGCTGCCCTGCATTATGAGGTGACGAAGGAACGTCTTCAGATGTATATGAAGATGCGGAAGAGCACCAGTTGCGTGGATCAACTGAATGTCATGGAGAGTCTGGTAAGTACAGCGGGTGATGAGAACCTGAGGAATGACCTGCTCTATAATAAGGCCATCTATTACTATACATTCGGTCTTAATGCACAGGGTGATGCCGTCTTCAAGGAGATGGCAAGTAAACTGACGGCCTCGAAGGAGTACGACAAGGTCGATCAGGCATACCAGACCCTGATAGCCAATGGTCGCAGGAGCAATAGTGCCAATCTGGTGGCACAGTCCTATAAGAGTTATGTGGCCTGGAAGGACTCGGTCAGTGCTCTGAAGACTGCTGACGAGTTTGCAGCGCTGAAGCAGCGTATCGCAGAGAATGAGGCTGCTATCTCGGAGAAAGACAGTTCGCTGACGTCGCGTATGGCCATCATCATCGGTCTCTGTGTCCTGGCTGCTGCCTTGGCCGCAGCCCTGGTGATCGGTGGCATTATACTGATGCGCTTTATCCTGCTGACCCGCAAGCAGAAGAATACCATCAAGATGGCTAATGAGAACAATGCCCTGAAGGCCAAGTTTATCAGTAATATCTCAGCCCAGTTGGATCCGACATTACAGAAACTCGACAATCGTCTGCCGGAGGTGAAGGCCTTGCAGGATTTCTCCGCCCATATCCAGATGCTGTCGGGCTTGGAGAACGAGGATAAGAATGCCATAGAGATGGAAGACACCTCTCTTCCGACGTTCTGTGAGGGTTTGATGGATCAGATCCGCAATAAGGTTCAGGACGATGTCACCTTGACCGTGAATGCACCGAAGATGAGCGCCAAGATCAATAAGGAATATGTTTCGCATATCCTGCTTCACCTGTTGAACAATGCAGCGGAATATACGCCTGCAGGCGGGACGATCTGGCTGGACTACAAGAAACGTGGTGCTCATGTCCACCAGTTCCTGGTGTCGGATACGGGTGAGGGCATTCCTGAAGAGAAGCGTGAGGATGTCTTCAAGCCGTTTGTGGAGATCCGCGACCTCACCACGGGCGACGGCCTCGGTTTGCCCATCTGCCGTCAGATGGCCTTGAACATGAACGGGGAACTCAGTATCGATCCTAATTTTACCAAAGGCACCCGTTTCGTCCTTGATCTCCATTCTTAAAACGGAGATCAAGGGCTTCAAAGTTGGTTTTTTATGGTCAAACACTGTATTTGATCATAAAAAATCTTAAAAATGTTTGGTTGTAAGTAAAATAATTCGTACCTTTGCACCCGCAAAAGTGCGTATTGCGCTGGCTTTTATGCTAACAATACCCTGATAAAGAGCGACTTAGCCTTCAAAGATGAAGCAGTTGAAGTTCCTTTTTAAGTGGGTTTGTGCGTATTGGAAAGCGGGATGACACTTAAAAAGGAACAAATTTATATATTAACATTATTATTTTAAACTGAAATGCCAGGATTAATTGGAAGAAAAATCGGAATGACATCCGTTTTCAGTGCCGACGGTAAGAATGTACCGTGCACTGTTATCGAAGCTGGTCCTTGTGTTGTTACTCAGGTTAAGTCTGTAGAGAAGGACGGTTACAAGGCCGTTCAGCTCGCCTTCGGTGAGAAGAAGGAGAAGAACACCACCAAAGCAATGATGGGTATCTTCAAGAAGGCTAACACAACACCAAAGGCCCACTTGGCCGAGTTCAAGTTTGACGAGGAGTACAACCTCGGTGACACGTTGACTGTTGACATCTTCGAGGGTGCCGAGTTTGTTGACGTTGTCGGTACATCTAAGGGTAAGGGATTCCAGGGCGTTGTGAAGCGCCACGGTTTCGGTGGTGTCGGTCAGAGCACCCACGGTCAGGACGACCGTCTGCGCAAGCCGGGTTCTATCGGTGCCTGTTCTTATCCCGCCAAGGTGTTCAAAGGAATGCGAATGGGCGGCCAGATGGGAGGCGACAGGGTGACAACCCAGAACCTCAGAGTGTTAAAGGTAATACCGGAGCATAACCTGATCCTCGTGAAGGGTAGCTGCGCTGGTTATAATGGTTCAACTGTATTAATTAACAAGTAAGATGGAAGTTAGCGTATTGAATATCAAAGGTCAGGAGACCGGAAGGAAGGTATCTCTGAACGAGGCTATCTTCGGCATTGAACCTAATGACCACGTCATTTATCTGGCTGTGAAGCAGTATATGGCTAATCAGCGTCAGGGTACAGCTAAGTCAAAGGAGAGAAGTGAGATCTCTGGTTCTACACGCAAGCTTGGTCGTCAGAAGGGTGGCGGCGGTGCCCGTCATGGTGATATCAACTCTCCGCTGCTGCGCGGTGGTGCCCGTGTGTTCGGTCCTAAGCCCCGTGACTATAGTTTCAAACTGAATAAGAAGGTGAAGGTTCTTGCCCGCAAGTCTGCATTGGCTTACAAGGCACAGGAGAATGCCATCGTGGTTGTCGAAGACTTCACCATGGACGCTCCGAAGACCAAGGAGTTTGTAAACATTGCTAAGAATCTCAAAGTGGATGGCAAGAAATCTCTCTTCGTATTGGCAGGATCGAATAATAACGTATATCTGTCGGCTCGCAATCTGCAGGGTACAGAAGTGATGGAGGCATCGAAACTCAACACCTATAAGGTCTTGAATGCTGATGTGCTCGTGATTTCTGAGAAGTCTCTGGAGACGATCGACGGTATCTTAAACAAGTAAAGGAGACATAAGATATGGCATTTATCATAAAACCCCTGGTCACTGAGAAGATGACCAAGATTTCAGACAAGTCTTCTGTGGCAAAGTCTTATGTTGTCAAGAAGGACAAGAAGGACCGCAAGGGTGACGTTCGCGTTGCCGCAGGTACGACGGTGAACCTCCCTGTACAGCAGAAGTTCGGTTTCATTGTTAAGCCCGAGGCCAACAAACTTGAGATTAAGAAAGAGGTCGAAGAGCTGTACAATGTGACAGTGCTCGACGTGAATACGTGTCGTTATGCCGGTAAGCGCAGTTCTCGTTACACGAAGGCTGGTCTTATCAAGGGTCAGAAGAACGCATTCAAGAAGGCAGTCGTTACTCTGAAAGAGGGCGATACAATTGATTTTTATAGCAATATTCAATAATAAGAAATGGCAGTACGTAAATTAAAGCCCGTTACTCCGGGTCAAAGACACAAGATTATTGGCACGTTCGAGGATATTACTGCATCCGTGCCAGAGAAGTCTCTCGTTTACGGTAAGCGTTCTACCGGTGGTCGAAACAACACCGGTAAGATGACTGTCCGCTACATGGGCGGCGGTCACAAGAGGAAGTATCGTCTGATCGACTTCAAGCGAGAGAAAGATGGTGTTCCAGCTGTAGTTAAGACAATCGAGTACGATCCGAACCGTTCGGCTCGTATCGCTCTGCTCTTCTACGCTGATGGTGAAAAACGTTACATTATTGCTCCTAATGGACTGCAGGTTGGTGCAACCCTGATGTCAGGATCGGAGGCAGTGCCTGAGGTAGGTAATGCCCTTCCGTTGGCTAACATCCCCGTCGGTACCGTCATCCACAACATTGAGATGCGTCCCGGCCAGGGTGCCAAACTCGTTCGTTCGGCTGGTAATTTTGCTCAGTTGACTTCTCGTGAGGGTAGCTATTGTGTGATCAAGCTCCCTTCAGGCGAGACTCGTCAGATTCTCTCAGCTTGTAAGGCTACTGTAGGTAGTGTAGGTAACTCAGATCACGCCCTTGAGCAGTCTGGTAAGGCAGGTCGCTCTCGTTGGTTGGGTCAGCGCCCGCACAACCGTGGTGTTGTGATGAACCCGCACGATCACCCGATGGGTGGTGGTGAAGGCCGTCAGTCTGGTGGACACCCGCGTTCACGCAAGGGCTTGTACGCTAAGGGTCTTAAGACACGTGCACCTAAGAAGCTTTCAAACAAGTACATCATTGAAAGAGCTAACAAGAAGTAATCACGAAGTTAATTAGAGTATAAATTATGAGTCGTTCATTAAAGAAAGGTCCGTACATCAACGTATCACTCGAGAAGAAGATTCTCGCTATGAATGAGAGTGGTAAGAAGAATGTCGTCAAGACATGGGCCAGAGCATCAATGATCTCCCCGGACTTCGTGGGACACACTGTTGCAGTTCATAATGGTAACAAATTTATCCCTGTCTATGTTACTGAGAATATGGTCGGCCACAAGCTCGGTGAGTTCGCACCCACCCGTCGCTTTGGTGGACATGCCGGTAACAAGAAGTAATCCCAGGGAGATTAAACATTAAACATTAAAGATTAAAATGGGAGCAAGAAAACATATTAAGGCTGAAGAAAGAAAAGCAGCACTTAAGACACAGTATTTTGCCAAGCTGAAAGGCTGCCCCTCCTCACCCCGCAAGATGCGCTATGTGGTGGATATGATCCGCGGCATGGAGGTTAATCGCGCACTGGGTGTGCTTCGTTTCTCGAAGAAGGCAGCAGCAGCTGATGTAGAGAAACTCCTTCGCTCTGCTATCGCAAACTGGGAAGCAAAGAACGATCGCAAGGCTGAGGCTGGTGAGCTGTTCATCACTCGCGTTTTCGTTGACGAGGGTGTTACAATGAAGAGAATGAGACCTGCACCGCAGGGACGTGGCTATCGTATCCGCAAGCGTTCTAACCACGTCACCCTGTTCGTTGACGCTAAAACTAATGACGTAAAAGAATAAGTATGGGACAGAAAGTTAATCCAATAAGCAACCGTCTTGGAATCGTTAGAGGTTGGGATTCAAATTGGTTCGGAGGCAAGGACTTCGGAGATAACCTGGTAGAGGATCAGAAAATCCGTAAGTACCTGAACGAGCGTCTGGCAAAGGCCAGCGTATCGAAGATTGTCATCGAGCGCACATTGAAACTGGTCACCATCACGATCTGCACGGCCCGTCCGGGTATCGTCATTGGTAAGGGTGGTCAGGATGTTGACAAACTGAAGGAAGAGCTGAAGAAACTCTATGATAAGGAAATCCAGATTAATATCTTCGAGGTGAAGCGCCCTGAGCTCGATGCCACGATTGTTGCCAACAACATCGCTCGCCAGGTAGAGGGCAAGATCGCTTATCGCCGTGCCATCAAGATGGCTATCCAGAACACGATGCGTGCTGGTGCCGAGGGTATCAAGGTACAGATTTCCGGTCGTCTGAACGGAGCAGAAATCGCACGTAGTGAGATGCTGAAGGAGGGTCGTACTCCGTTGCATACCTACCGTGCAGACATTGACTACTGTCATGCAGAGGCACTGACGAAGGTCGGTATCCTTGGCATCAAGGTATGGATCTGCCGTGGTGAGATCTATGGTGACGTGGATCTGACGCCGAACTTCTCACAGGAGAAGGCTGGTGGCCGTGCCAATGTCGGTGGTGGTCGTGACAGAAAGTTCCGTAACAAGAAGAAGTAATAACCGTAAAAAAGTAGAAGCTTATTATGTTACAGCCTAAGAGAGTAAAATATAGAAGGCCTCAGGACGGACGTGGCAACAAAGGCAACGCCCACAGAGGTACAACGCTGGCATTCGGCTCATTCGGCATCAAGACTCTGGATGCCAAGTGGATCGACAGCCGTCAGATTGAGGCAGCCCGTGTTGCCATCAACCGTTATATGAATCGTGAAGGCCAGGTCTGGATCCGCATCTTCCCTGACAAACCCATCACTCGCAAGCCTGCTGACGTGCGAATGGGTAAGGGTAAGGGTGATCCCGCAGGATGGGTAGCACCTGTCACACCGGGTCGTATCCTCTTTGAAGTAGAAGGCGTTCCCTTCGATGTGGCTAAGGAGGCTCTCCGCCTCGGTGCCCAGAAGTTGCCGGTTAAGACAAAGTTTGTTGTTAGACGTGATTACGATAAAAACGCTTAATTGAGTATGAAGATTAAAGAAGTAAGAGAGCTCGAGACCAAAGATCTGGCAGAGCGCATTGAGGCAGAGGTTGCCAAGTACAACCAGATGAAGCTGAACCACGCCATCACTCCACTTGAGAATCCTTCTCAGATTAAGGCCGTTCGTCGTGACATCGCACGTATGAAGACGGAACTCCGTCAGAGAGAACTTAACAAATAACAATGGTCCAGATGGAAACAAGAAATTTAAGAAAGACAAGACAGGGTGTCGTTATCAGCAACAAGATGGATAAAACCATTGTTATTGCCGCCAAGTTCAAGGAGAAGCACCCTATTTATGGTAAGTTTGTCCAGAAGACAAAGAAGTATCACGCACACGACGAGAAGAACGAGTGCAACGTAGGTGATACCGTGCTCATTATGGAAACCCGTCCTCTGTCAAAGACAAAGAGATGGAGATTAGTTCAAATCGTAGAAAAAGCTAAGTAATTATGATACAGACAGAAACAAGACTTACTGTGGCTGACAACAGCGGTGCACGCGAGGCTCTCTGCATCCGTGTACTGGGCGGCACAAAGCGCCGTTATGCCAGCGTAGGTGATATCATCGTCGTCTCTATCAAGAACGCGATCCCTACAAGTGACGTGAAGAAGGGTGCAGTATCTAAGGCTTTGGTTGTTCGCACAAAGAAGGAAATCCGTCGTGCCGATGGTTCGTACATCCGTTTCGACGACAATGCCTGTGTGCTGCTGAACAATGCTGGTGAGCTTCGCGGAAGCCGTATCTTCGGCCCAGTAGCCCGTGAACTCCGTGCTGTGAACATGAAGGTCGTTTCTTTGGCACCTGAGGTACTTTAATGGTTTATAGTCTAAAGTTTATAGTTTAGAGAAATGGCAAAGTTCAAAATTAAGAAAAACGATACAGTCATCGTCCTGGCCGGTGAGGATAAGGGCAAGACTGGTAAGGTGCTGAAGGTCCTGACCGACAAGCAGCGCGCACTTGTTGAGGGTGTTAACATGGTCAACAAGAGTGCTAAGCCCAGCGCAAAGAACCCTCAGGGAGGCTTCGTCAAGATGGAGGCTCCTATTCACATCTCAAATATTAGTTTGATTGATCCGAAGAGTGGCAAGGCTACCCGTGTCGCCATCAAGCGCGAGGGCAAGAAGGTCACCCGTATCGCTAAAAAGTCAGGGGAGGAGATTAAGTAATGGCAAATACAGCACAGTTAAAGAAAGAGTATAAGGAGAAGATTGCTCCGGCTCTGAAGAAGCAGTTCAACTATACTTCTGCAATGCAGATCCCCGTCCTGAAGAAGATTGTTGTCAACCAGGGTCTGGGTGATGCTACTCAGGACAAGAAGATCATCGAGGTGGCCATCAACGAGATTACCGCCATCTGTGGTCAGAAGGCTGTGGCAACTTATTCCAAGAAGGATATCGCCAACTTCAAACTGCGTAAGAAGATGCCTATCGGCGTGATGGTGACACTGCGCCGTGAGCGTATGTATGAGTTCCTGGAGAAACTCGTCCGCATCGCCCTGCCCCGTATCCGTGACTTCAAGGGTATCGAGAGCAAGTTCGACGGCCGTGGTAACTACACACTGGGTATCCAGGAGCAGATTATCTTCCCGGAGATCAATATCGATTCAGTCGATCGCATTCAGGGTATGAACATTACCTTCGTGACATCAGCCCAGACTGATGAGGAGGGTTATGCTCTGCTGAAGGCTTTCGGTCTTCCATTCAAGAACGCTAAAAACGATTAAGAGATATGGCAAAAGAATCAATGAAAGCCCGCGAGGTGAAGCGCGCTAAGCTCGTTGCCCGTTATGCTGAGAAGCGTGCCGCTCTGAAGAAGATCATCGCTACTGCCGATGTGAACACTGAAGAGGGTGCTATGGCTGCTTATGAGGCAGCCCGCAAACTGCAGAGCATTCCCAAGAACGCTAACCCCATCCGTCTGCACAACCGTTGCAAGATCACGGGTCGTCCCAAGGGATATATGCGCCAGTTCGGTCTCTCTCGTATCCAGTTCCGTGAGATGGCATCAAGCGGTCTGATCCCGGGAGTGAAGAAGGCCAGCTGGTAATCTCCGTACAGAAAGAGATCATTTATTTTTTAATATTGTCGGGGCAGTCCCGATTAATTAAACATTTATTTTTATGACAGATCCAATAGCAGATTATCTGACCAGACTCAGAAACGCCATCATGGCTCATCACCGTGTTGTTGAGGTTCCTGCGTCTAACTTGAAGAAAGAGATCACCAAGATCCTCTTCGAGAAGGGTTACATCCTGAACTACAAGTTCATTGAGGATGGTCCTCAGGGTACTATCAAGGTTGCTCTGAAGTACGACCCCGTTACTCGTGAAAACGCCATCAAGTGCCTGAAGCGAGTTTCCACACCAGGTCTTCGCCAGTACACTGGCTACAAAGACATGCCGAGAGTTATTAACGGACTGGGTATTTCTATCTTATCCACGTCTAAAGGTGTCATGACAGACAAAGAGGCTGCTGCCCTGAAGATTGGCGGCGAGGTGCTTTGCTACGTATATTAATTGGAGGATTGCATTATGTCAAGAATAGGAAAATTGCCAATTAGTATTCCTGCTGGTGTTACAGTAGCTCAGGACAAGGACGGCGTGGTGACTGTCAAGGGTCCCAAGGGAGAACTTTCACAGAAGGTTGACCCCTCTATCAAAATGAAGATCGAGGACGGTCATATTACATTCGAGATTGATGAGAACAGCCCTGTGAACATTAAGCAGAAGCAGGCTTTCCACGGTCTCTACCGTGCACTTGTCAACAATATGGTTGTTGGCGTGAGCGAGGGTTACAAGAAGGAGATGGAACTCGTCGGTGTAGGTTACCGTGTGTCCAACCAGGGTAACATCATCGAGTTCGCACTGGGTTATACACACCCCATTTTCATCCAACTTCCCAAGGAGGTTAAGGTGGAAACCAAGATGGAGCGTAACCAGAATCCCCAGATCATCCTCGAGTCATGCGACAAGGCACTGCTCGGTCTGATTTGTGCTAAAATTCGTTCTTTCCGCATGCCTGAGCCTTACAAAGGAAAGGGTATCTTGTTCAAGGGTGAGGTTATCCGTCGTAAGTCGGGTAAGTCCGCATCGGCTAAGTAATCTTGAAAATTAAACATTAATGATTAAACATTAAAGATTATGACAACGAAGAAAGTAGAAAGACGAATTAAGATCAAATATAGAATTCGCAAGAACGTGTTCGGCACAGCCGAGCGTCCCCGTCTGAGTGTGTTCCGCAGCAACAAGCAGATCTACGCTCAGGTGATCAATGATTTGGAAGGTAAAACTATCGCTTCTGCATCATCACTGGGTCTGGAGGCTATGCCGAAGATCCAGCAGGCTGAGAAGGTCGGAGAACTGTTGGCCCAGAAGGCTCAAGAGGCAGGCGTTAAGGCTGTTGTCTTCGACCGTAACGGTTATCTGTATCACGGCCGCGTGAAGTCGCTTGCAGACGCAGCACGTAAAGGTGGACTTAATTTCTAAACGATTATGGCAATGAAAAATGTTAAAATAAATAGTGACGTAGAGTTGAAAGACAGACTGGTTGCCATCAACCGTGTAACGAAGGTAACCAAGGGTGGTCGCACCTTTACATTCGCAGCTATTGTTGTTGTCGGTGACGGCAACGGCATCATTGGCTGGGGTCTTGGTAAGGCTGGTGAAGTTACCGCCGCTATTGCCAAGGGTGTTGAGGCTGCCAAGAAGAACCTCGTGAAGGTTCCTGTTCTGAAGGGTACCATCCCCCATGAGATGGAAGCCCGCTTCGGTGGTGCTCAGGTATTCCTGAAGCCGGCTGCTGCCGGTACCGGTCTTGTGGCTGGTGGTGCTATGCGTGCCGTTCTGGAGAGCGTAGGTATCAAGGATGTGCTTGCCAAGTCAAAGGGTTCTTCTAACCCCCACAACCTGGTGAAGGCAACGATCGTGGCCCTGAGCCAGATGCGCGATGCCTATACGGTGGCAGGAACCCGTGGAATCAGTATGCAGAAAGTGTTTAACGGATAAGGAGATAAGACTATGGCAACAATTAAGGTAAAGCAGATTAAGAGCAAGATCGGTTATCCGGTTGATCAGAAGCGTACGCTTCAGGCCCTTGGCCTTCACAAGATCTCCCAGGTTGTTGAGGTAGAGGATAATCCTTCTATCCGTGGCATGATCCGCAAGGTGCATCACCTGGTGACCGTCGTTGAGTAATTAACTATTAAAAGAAGAATCGATTATGAAACTGAATAATTTAAAGCCGGCAGAAGGTTCTACCCACTCACGTCGTCGTATTGGTCGCGGACCGGGTTCAGGTCTGGGCGGTACTTCTACCCGTGGTCACAAGGGTGCCAAGGCTCGTTCTGGATATAAGAAGAAGATTGGTTTCGAAGGTGGTCAGATGCCACTCCAGCGCCGTGTGCCGAAGGGTGGTTTCAAGAACATCAACCATAAGGAGTACTTCGCTGTGAACCTCTCTACCCTTCAGAAACTGGCTGAGGAGAAGAACCTCACCAAGATTGGTATTGCAGAGCTTGTTGCAGCAGGTCTTACCAATGGCAAGGAACTGATAAAGATCCTTGGCAACGGTGAACTGAAAGCCAAGATTGATGTAGAGGCCAACGCTTTCTCAAAGACTGCTGAAGAGGCTATCAAGGCAGTAGGTGGTAACACAACTATAATCTAAGCAATACAATGAAGAAGTTAATAGAGACACTGAAGAACATCTGGAAGATTGAGGATCTGCGCCAGCGCCTCCTCATCACACTCCTGTTTGTGGCGATTTATCGTTTTGGCTCGTTCGTGGTACTTCCTGGTATCAACCCAGCCATGTTGAACCAACTGCAGTCCCAGACTGCCGGTGGTCTGATGTCGCTGCTCGATATGTTCTCAGGTGGTGCATTCTCCAACGCATCCATCTTTGCGCTTGGAATCATGCCTTACATCTCTGCTTCTATCGTAATGCAACTCCTCGCAGTCGCCGTCCCCTACGTGCAGAAGATGCAGCGTGAGGGTGAGAGCGGCCGCAAGAAGATCAGCATGTACACCCGTTGGCTGACAGTGGCAATCCTGCTGTTCCAGGCACCGGGTTACCTGATGAACCTGAAGATGCAGGCCGGAGCCGCCCTGGCAACGGGTATCTCTTGGTCTGTCTTTATGGTTCCCGCTGTCATCATCCTCTCCGCAGGAAGTATGTTCATCCTGTGGTTGGGTGAGCGCATTACGGATAAGGGCATAGGTAATGGTATCTCACTGATCATTATGATCGGTATCATCGCACGTCTGCCGCAGGCTTTCATCCAGGAGGTGAGCTCGCGCTTCACCGCCATCACCGGTGGTGGACTCGTGATGTTCCTCATTGAGATCATCATTCTCTATGCAGTTGTTTGCGCATCTATTCTTTTGGTGCAGGGTGTCCGCAAGGTGCCCGTTCAGTATGCCAAGCGTCTTGTAGGTAACAAGCAGGTGGGCGGTGCCCGTCAGTATATCCCCCTGAAACTGTTTGCCGCCAATGTGATGCCTATCATCTTTGCCCAGGCACTGATGTTCATCCCGTTGACCGTCGTCCAGTATTCAGCTCCCGAGAATGCCAGTTGGTTCGTGCGTACGATGCTCGATCATCATAGTTGGACCTACAACATCATTTTCGCTATACTGATCATCGCATTTACCTACTTCTATACGGCTATCACCCTGAATCCGACACAGATGGCAGAGGATATGAAGCGCAACAACGGCTTCATTCCTGGTATCAAACCTGGTAAGGAGACGGCAGAATATATCGACACCGTGATGTCTCGCATCACGTTGCCTGGTTCGCTGTTCATCGCCTTCATCGCTGTCATGCCGGCATTGGCCAGCCTGTTGAATGTACAGGATGCGTTTTCTCAGTTCTTCGGTGGAACGTCACTGCTGATCCTTGTCGGTGTGGTGCTCGACACACTCGCACAGATTGAGAGTCATCTGCTGATGCGCCACTATGATGGTCTGCTCAGTTCTGGCCGTATCCACGGTCGCGGAATGGCTGCATACTAATCTTCTCTATGAAGATATTCCTGAAGACTGAAGATGAGATAGAGCTGATGCGCCAGGCTAACCAACTTGTTGGTAAGACCCTTGGCGAATTGGCAAAACATATCAAACCTGGTGTAACGACCCTCCAGTTGGACAAGATTGCCGATGAGTTCATCCGAGATCATGGCGCAGTCCCGACCTTCAAAGGGTTCCCCAATCCATATGGAGGGCCGTTTCCTGCCAGTATCTGCACGTCGGTCAACGACGTTGTCGTACACGGTGTCCCTAACGCCGAGACAGTCCTGAAGGAGGGCGACATTATCTCCATCGATTGTGGCACGCTCCTGAATGATTTCAATGGCGACTCCTGCTACACGTTCTGCGTGGGTGAGGTCTCCGAAGAGGTGAAACGACTGTTGAAGACAACGAAAGAATCGCTGTATCTCGGTATCGAGAATGCGGTGGCCGGCCATCACCTCGGTGACATCAGCAGTGCTGTGCAGGACCATTGTGAGAAAGAGGGCTATGGCATTGTGCGCGAACTGACCGGTCATGGTATCGGTCGCGAGATGCACGAGGATCCGCAGGTGCCCAACTATGGACGACGTGGTAATGGTGTGATGCTGAAAGCCAGCATGTGCATCGCCATTGAACCGATGATCACGATGGGCGACCGCACCATCTGGCTCGATGAGGATCGCTGGACGATTCGTACGCGCGACGGTAAACCTGCAGCGCATTTCGAACATACGATAGCAGTCCGTAAGGGAAAGGCAGAAATCCTTTCTTCGTTCGAGGAAGCAGAGAAAGTTGAAGGAGTATTATATTAAGAATGTATGGCAAAGCAATCCGCTATTGAACAGGACGGGACAATCCTTGAGAGTCTATCGAATGCGATGTTCCGTGTAGAACTGGAGAATGGAGTCCAGATTATTGCGCACATCTCAGGTAAGATGAGAATGCACTATATCAAGATCCTCCCTGGCGATAAAGTCAAGGTTGAGATGAGTCCTTATGACCTGACCAAGGGTCGGATAGTATTCAGATACAAATAAACAATAGGAACAAATATGAAGACAAGAGCATCATTAAAGAAGCGTACCCCAGATTGCAAAATCGTACGTCGCAAGGGTCGTCTGTTCGTGATCAACAAGAAGAACCCTAAGTACAAGATGCGTCAGGGCTAATGTTAAATAAGCATAAAAGATGCGGAGGTTTGAGAAAATCTTCGTACCTTTGCATGCTTTTTAGCAGAATTTCGAAATTTTAGTATTTTATTTTTATCATTTTCATTAACAAATGGCAATAAGAATTGTTGGAGTAGATTTGCCCCAGAATAAGCGTGGCGAAATCGCATTGACCTATATCTATGGTATTGGTCGAAGTAGTTCAGCAAAGATATTGGATAAGGCAGGTGTCAGCCGCGACCTGAAGGTCAATGAGTGGAGTGACGACCAGGCAGCCAAGATCCGTGAAATCATCGGCGCTGAATTCAAAGTAGAAGGTGATCTCCGCAGTGAGATCCAGTTGAATATCAAGCGACTGATGGATATTGGTTGCTATCGTGGCGTCCGTCATCGTAACGGTCTTCCCGTTCGCGGTCAGAGTACCAAGAATAATGCTCGTACCCGTAAGGGAAAGAAGAAGACTGTTGCTAACAAGAAGAAGGCTACGAAGTAATTCTATTAAACATTAAACATTAAAGATTAAAAGAATTATGGCAAAGAAAACAGTCACTTCCAAGAAAAGAAACGTGCGGGTGAACGCCATCGGCCAGCTCCACGTTCATAGCTCTTTCAATAATATCATCGTATCTCTGGCCAACGACGAGGGTCAGGTTATCTCTTGGTCATCCGCCGGTAAGATGGGTTTCCGTGGTTCTAAGAAGAACACTCCGTACGCTGCCCAGATGGCAGCCGAGGACTGCGCCAAGGTGGCCTACGATCTGGGTCTGCGCAAGGTGAAGGCCTATGTGAAGGGTCCCGGTAACGGCCGTGAGTCAGCCATCCGTGCCATCCACGGTGCTGGTATCGAGGTGATGGAGATTATCGATGTTACACCGCTGCCGCACAACGGCTGCCGTCCCCCGAAGCGTCGTCGCGTATAAGGATAGACAGATTTGAAAGTAAAAAGATAAAACTTATTTTTATAATATGGCAAGATATTTAGGACCGAAATCAAAAGTTGCCCGCCGATTTGGAGAAGCCATTTTCGGACCGGACAAAGTTTTGTCCCGCAGGAACTTCCCCCCGGGACAGCATGGCAATAACCGTCGTCGTAAGATGTCGGAGTATGCAGTCATGCTGGCAGAGAAGCAGAAGGCCAAGTACACATACGGTGTACTCGAGCGCCAGTTCCGTAACTTATTTGAGAAGGCAGCCAAGGCTGACGGTATCACCGGTGAGGTGCTTCTCCAGTTGCTGGAGAGCCGACTCGACAACGTAGTGTTCCGTCTGGGTATTGCTCCTACTCGCGCTGCTGCCCGCCAGCTCGTGGGTCACAAGCACATCACAGTCGATGGCCAGGTAGTTAATATCCCTTCTTATAGTGTGAAGCCCGGTCAGGTCATCGCCGTTCGCGAGAAGTCAAAGTCTCTCGAGGTGATTGAGGCAGCCCTTGCTGGTTTCAACCACAGCAAGTACCCCTGGATCGAGTGGGATGAGAATGCGAAGGCTGGTAAGTTCCTCCATAAGCCCGAGCGCGCAGACATCCCTGAGAACATTAAGGAGCAGTTAATCGTTGAGTTGTACTCTAAGAACTAAAATCATTTAAATTAATGGCGATATTAGCATTTCAAAAACCTGATAAAGTCGTAATGTTGGAAGCCAACGACAAGTTCGGCAAGTTCGAATTCCGTCCGTTGGAGCCCGGTTTCGGTGTGACCATTGGTAACGCCCTGCGCCGTATTCTTCTTTCATCATTGGAGGGTTATGCCATCAACACCATCCGTATCTCTGGTGTCGAGCATGAGTTCTCTTCAGTTCCCGGTGTAAAAGAAGACGTAACCAACATTATCTTGAACCTGAAGCAAGTTAGGTTCAAGCAAGTAGTAGAAGAATTCGAGAACGAGAAAGTCAGTATCACGGTCGAGAATTCTACCGAATTCAAAGCCGCAGACATTGGCAAGTATCTGACTGGATTTGAGGTGCTGAATCCCGATTTGGTGATTTGTCATTTAGATTCCAAGGCATCGATGCAGATTGATCTTACAATCAATAAAGGTCGCGGATATGTACCCGCTGATGAGAATCGCGAGTTCTGCACCGACGTGAATGTAATAGCAATCGACTCTATTTACACACCTATCCGTAACGTCAAGTACAGTGTGGAGCCTTATCGTGTCGAGCAGAAGACCGACTACGACAAGCTCGTGCTGGAGGTGACGACGGACGGTTCCATCCACCCGAAGGACGCCCTGAAGGAGGCCGCCAAGATCCTGATCTATCACTTCATGCTGTTCTCCGACGAGAAGATCACGCTCGAGAACACCGATACGGAGGGTAACCAGGAGTTTGACGAGGAGATCCTGCACATGCGCCAGTTGCTCAAGACCCGTCTCGTTGACATGAACCTCTCCGTTCGTGCCCTCAACTGCCTCAAGGCAGCCGATGTCGAGACACTGGGTGACCTGGTACAGTACAACAAGACCGACCTCCTGAAGTTCCGCAACTTCGGTAAGAAATCGCTCACGGAGCTTGATGATTTGCTCGAGAGTCTGAATCTGTCGTTTGGAACCGACATTACCAAGTATAAACTTGATAAAGAATAAACAAAAATGAGACATAATAAGAAATTCAACCATCTCGGTCGTACTGCATCTCACCGTCACGCCATGCTCGCTAACATGGCCATCTCGCTGATCATGCACAAAAGAATCACTACGACCGTCGCAAAGGCTAAGGCCCTGAAGAAGTATGTGGAGCCCCTGATCACTAAGGCAAAGGAGGACTCTACTAATTCTCGTCGTGTAGTATTCAGTTACCTTCAGAACAAGGACGCTATCAGGGAACTCTTCGGAGAGGTATCTCAGAAGGTAGGTGACCGTCCCGGCGGTTACACCCGTATCATCAAGCTCGGCACCCGTCAGGGCGACGCTGCCCAGGTTTGCTTCATCGAACTCGTTGACTTCGATCCCGATATGGCAAAGGATACCAAGAAGAAATCTACTCGTCGTTCTCGCAAGTCGGCTCCTAAGGCTGAGGCTGCTGCTCCCGCAGAGGCTCCCGCTCAGGAGGAGGCAAAGACAGAGGCTCCCGTCGAGGAAGCTCCTGCTGCTGAGGCTCCCGCCGCAGAAGAGGCAAAGGCTGAGTAATCGATATTACTTCTCTATAACTAAGCCCGCATCCGTTACTCCGATGCGGGCTTTTTCTGTGTTATTATTTGGATAATTCAGGAAATTGTCGTATCTTTGTCGGGAATATGAAAAGGCCGTCTTTTTCCATCCTTTGCCTATTGGCATTGCTCCTGCTGCTTGGTTGTAGTGGGGGAGAGGAGCAGCGCCGTCAGTTAGAGGCGCTGGAGCAGCAGAACCGCAGCGGTGAGCAGATGCTTAACGACTCATTGGCAGAGTCCTTAGTGGAATACTTCGACCAGCACGGCGACGCCAACGAGCGTATGCGCGCCAAATATATCCTCGGACGAACCTATTATTGCTTAGGCGAACTCCCCCGTGCCCTCGAAACCTACTTCGAGGCAGCTGACTGTGCCGATACCACTTCAGCCGATTGCGACTTTGCAAAATTATGTCGCATCTATGCGCAAAGAGCTGATATTTATAATCAGCAAGTCCAGCCAAAAAGCCAGTTAGTGGAACTCAATCTTGCTGAACAATCAGCATTGAGAGGTCATGACACAATAACCGCCATTGAGTGTTATGCCCAAAAAGCAGAGGCTTATGATTTCATGCAGATGCCTGATTCTGTAATTATGATAAGGGAAAGGGCTGCTCAATTGTTTTGCAAGTATAATAAAGTTGATCGGGCAAATCAAACTTTAGGTAGTGCAATCCCTTCTTTACTAAAAAAGAACAACATTGAAAAAGCGAAAGAATTTGCAGATAAATTTGAGGCTAATTCTCGTCTTTTTGATGATCAAGGAAATATAGAAAAGGGGCGTGAAGTATATTACTATATAAAAGGAGAGTATTACCTTGCTATCAATGAAGTTGACTCTGCAGAGCACTTATTTAGAAAAGAGTTACGTTATGGAACAGATCTGAATAACCAGATTGCTGGTTGCAAAGGCTTGCAAAAAGTATATGAGCAGCGAAAAATTACTGATTCCATCGCCAAGTATGCCAGCAAAGCCTATGAACTAAATGATTCTGCCTATTCTCTCTCAGAAATGCAGAACATTCAGAAATTGCAGGCTTCCTATAACTACAACCATCACAAGTTCCTTGCCAAACAAAAAGAGGCAGAAGCCAAGATAGCATGGCTAACATCTACCCTTGTGATTGTTACAGCTATTTTTGTTACAATCATTCTCTTATGGATATTCTATAGACGTTATCGCATCTTTAAGAATGCAGCATTAGATCATCGTTTACGTAATGCAGCTATTACACGCCGTTTCCATCAGATGGCCAAAAGTCAACCTATACAATACCCGTCTAATCAGGAATGGCATGATCTCTGTTCATTAGTTGAAACAGAGATACCTTCTTTCAAGAACACCTTAAACTCTAAAGAAGAGCCATTTAGTGATATGGACTATGATATTTGTGTTGCAATCCGAGTACAATTGTCCCCTATCGAGATATCCAAACTAACGCAATACTCTCCATCTTCTATTACCAAAATCCGCAAACGCCTTCTATTATCTATCTTTGGTATAGATGGAAATGCGGAGGATTTTGATGAAGAAATCTGCAAAATTGGCAGTATTTAGGCTTGTGAAATGGTTTTCCTTCATTTAGTAAAATCATTTTCCACGCTATAATTTGGAAGAAAAAGTGCTATCTTCTATCTTTGCTGTGACAATATTGTCGAATAATTTAAAATGTAAAGTATGAAGAAGTTATTATTATTTGCAATTCTTTTGCTTGGGGTGGGCACTTTTGCCTATGGTCAGTCAAATAATATCCCCATGCAGATTATTAACACTGGCGGAGCCAGTCATGGTCCCATTCTTACTCCTCCTCGTCCATGGTACATCACTCAGAATGAAAATGTCCTTACTCTTCCTGCTTTCGATGAAGGTTTTACCTTTCAGTTACTTGATGAGAACGAAACTGTGGTCTATTCCACTTACATCTCAGCAGGTACAACGCAGATTGTTCTGCCCTCTACGCTCTCAGGCGCCTTTGAAATCCGTCTCATACCATTCAATGCTACCTATTATTTTAGGGGATACCTTATATTATACTAAAATAGTAGAAGGATATGTGGTGGCTATCAGGTAAAAGAATAAAATAAAAAAGTATCGGGACAATAGTGATAATTAATTCAAAAAATAATAGATTATGTTAATAACAAATTATGTATCGTACTATAACACTCAGTATATAAGTAGTAATGGTTATGTTCTTTCCGGAATTAATCCTTCTGTATCAAAGATTACTTCTTATCCAACTAATGGTAATGTTTTCCATAACAGTTATGTAATTAACCCTGGGCTAAACAATATAACGATTGAAAATATATACTTTAAGGGAACTGGAAATAAACGTCATCCAACATATCATATTGTTGTTGATAATGATTGTAGTAATATAATTATTCGAGGATGTGTATTTGATGGTGCAACAGGAGGTATCATAGTGAGACCAGGTTGTAAGAATGTATTCATTATCGGATGTACATTTAGAAACATGGTATATGTTCCTGGAGCAGGTGCGGCTAGTGGTGGAAATACTTCTGCTGGTGGTGCTGGTAGTTATGGGGTGGTATTCCATGAAGAGCAAAATACTAATAATCCTCAAGTGCCCTATGGTGTAACCCATGGAGTTATTTCTGGTTGTGTCTTTGAATCTACTGTTGTACGCCACGCAGTTTATATTCAATCATCTTCTGACGTACTCATAAGTGATAATGTGATTTATGGAACAACGGCAATGAATGATCAAACACTCTTGGATGCTCTGCTTACTACGGGTTTGACAGAAGCACAGATTGATGCATTTGATGTAACAAAACATATGACTGTTTATGATAGTGCCATCAGTTTCCGTGGTTGTAGTAATGTGAGAATAATAAACAACTATTTAAATGGTGGAATATGTTGCCTGAACGGTTCAAAGGATGTTGCCAATCCTCAACATGGAGGTGAGCTATATCTGTTCAAGGACAACATTGCAAAGAATTTTACAAAGCCTAGTGGCGGCATTAATCGATTATTTAATCTAAACAACATAAATACAGTTATTAAAGAAAATAACACAATCAGTAATTGTACGGGGTATTCTCAATATTGGTGATTGTAGCGTTATAAATGATGAGAAAGGCATTGTTGATACTAATGGTACTGTTCCCCATGCTGGCAGGGGCTACGCGCCTCTTGGTAAGTCCCCTCCGTGATGGGTATGATATAAATGATGTTGCAAAAGATAAAAACAGTGGCATCTATTTTCGTTTGGAAGAGGGAGAGGCTTCGGTGTACTTTCATTCTATAACACCACAAGAAGATGAACGCTTGTTATGGTCTCTTGAGAATTATGTGGTTCCTGATACTATTTATTCCGAAGATGGCAGGGAATGGATAGTTACGCGATTGGAGAATCTGGCTTTTCATGACTGCCATGTGCTGAAATCAGTGACTCTCCCTCAGACGTTACGTCAGATTGATGATGGCGCATTCTATGATTGCTGGGCACTTGAAGAACTGCACATTCCTGCTGGGGTTAATAAGATGATACCTCCTATTTCCGTAGGGGGGCAAGGATTGAGGACTCTGTCTGTTGCCGAGGACAACGGAGTCTATTACAGTGAGGGTAATTGTATCTTTGAGAAATCCAGTGGTAAACTCATACAGGGCTGCTCAGCATCTGTCATCCCAGACTATGTGACAACTATCGGGCCATATGCTTTTAGCAGTGTTTCTATGGGAGAAGGTGAACATCTTAGTATTCCCGAGTCGGTGGTATGTATAGAGGATTGGGCGTTTGCAGGTTTTGCTACAAGCACTGGCTTTGAGTTTCCCAGTCATATACAAGAACTAGGGTTTGGCATTTTTATTGGTGCTGCCTTAAATGAGAATGATGGAGTAGCGGATATCACTGTGCCGGAAGGTGTTACTAAACTGTTAGGAACATTTTTTGATGCGCTACCCATGCATTCTTATACACTTCCATCCACATTGGCAGAGATAGACGCTTATACTTTTGTGGAAGCTGAGCCACGTCCAACCTCCAATGAAGATTATTATTCTGGTGAATATAAGAAAAGGGCCTACCAGAGATACATGGTTTGTTATGCGGCGACGCCTCCTGCAGTGGTTCCATCTGACGACAAGTCGAAGGTGGAAATGTACTACAGCTCACTGGAAGAAGATGATATCCTGAATAGTGATGACTATCGAGTAGGCCGTTTCCTTTTAGTGCCCCGTGAAAGCATTGAACTGTACAAAACGGCACCATATTGGAAGAAATTTCCTATGATAGCAGCTATTGAGGATGGTGTAGAAGCAGCAGAGGCCAAATATGCCTTGGGAATAGAACAGGTAAAGCTGTTCAAAGATACGGGTAAGATTTACGACCTCAATGGCATGCGCATCGCTCGCCCAAGAAAAGGCATCTATATCCAGAACGGTAAAAAGGTCGTGGTTAAGTGAGAGAAATAGTATAATAGACATTGTTAGTAATTGCCCCGTGAAGAATACACGGTATTAGATTAGTTTGGAAGATAGCCACCCTGCGACGGGGTGGCTATCTCATTTTCTAGGGCTGCGTGGGAAGGGGACGGCATCGCTAAAAGTAAAACAACTTGTTTTACTGTCGTGCGAGGCATACTTTTGGGGTGTTTAGATGCCTCCCTTGAAGGTAAAACAAGTTGTTTTACTTTTAAGGGGACGTTCGGCGTAGGGTTTCCCCTATAAAGATTTCGGGAAATCCCCTTTGGTAATATGAAAGGAAATATCTATCTTTGCAGCGTGAAATTATAAAAAGGTGACGCTTATGAAGAAGATTTTGGTTATTTCTGCTTGTTCCCTGATGCTCCTGACGAGTTGTGGAAGTTATACGGCCTCGGGTGCCTATACGGGCGGAACATTTGGTTCGATCATCGGATCGGCTATCGGCGGTATTGCCGGTGGTCCGAGGGGGAGCGACATCGGAACGCTGATCGGTATGGCCGGCGGTGCGGCTGTGGGTGCAGCTGTGGGCTCGGCAGCGGACAAGGCCCAGCAGCAGCGGTATGAGGACTACATGGGTGCCCGACAGCAACGTGTGGCCGGTTCACGACAACCGCAAACTTATCAGGACTATAGTGATACGGAGGGAGCCGACGACCGTCTTTATGGCTTCGACGAGCATTTCAATACAACGGCGCCAAGGACCGTTACCACTGATGCCCTTTCTGGCTTAGAGATCCGCAACCCGCGGTTGGTGGATGCCAGTCGTGACGGGGAGTTGACGCGTGGCGAGGAGGCCAGAATGGTGTTCGAGGTGTTTAATGTGTCGTCAAAGCCAGCCTTCGGGGTGCTGCCTACGGTGATGGAGGTGACTGGCAACAAGCATATCCGCGTGTCGGAGAATGTGCTGGTGGAGTGCATCCAGCCTGGCAAGGGCATCCGCTATACGGCCGTCATCAAGACCGACGACCGTCTGAAGGACGGTGAGGCCGTCTTCCATATCGGGGTGATGCAAAAGAATAAGGAGATACCTTCCCAGTCACGGGAATTCAGGATTAGAACCAGCAAACGATAAGGTTTTCCGGGTGATGGAGTCCTGGCGCTCCTGCTCCTGGCGGCGCTTGATGCGCTGGTCGCGCAGCTCCATCCAGATGGGCTTGGTGTCGGAGCCTTCATTGGTGCCAAGGTCAAATTCAGGCAGTTCGATGTCCTCGGGCTTGAAGGGGATGATAGAAGGGTTATAGCGCTCGACGATGACGGGCGCTATTCCTTGTGATAGGATACCCAGTTCTTTGGCTGCGCGCACCGACAGATCGACCACTCTTCCTTTGACGTATGGTCCGCGGTCGGTCACCTTGACGATGACACTGAGGCCGTTGGCTGGGTTAGTCACTTTGAGCAAGGTGCCGAAGGGGTAGGTCTTGTGGGCACAAGTCAGCGAGTCGTGATGCAGTCGGCTGCCGTCGGCGGTCTTGCGCCCTGTCCAGCTCTTTGAATAGTAAGAGGCCGTACCCCTCTGGGTCTGAGCCAGCAGAGGGGTAAAGCCAATGAGTAATGTCAGTGTCGTTAAGACTATCTTGTTTTTATAAACCATAGATGGTTAGGATGGTGACTGCTATACAATGCCCTGGGCCATCATGGCATTGGCGACCTTCATGAAGCCGGCGACGTTGGCGCCCTTCACGTAGTTGATGTAGTCGCCCTCACGGCCATATTTCACGCACTGGCCGTGAATGTTCGACATGATGCGGTGCAGCTTCTCATCGACCTCGGCGCCTGTCCAAGCGATGCGCTCTGAGTTCTGCGTCATCTCCAGACCGCTGGTGGCCACGCCACCCGCATTGACGGCCTTGCCCGGGGCGAAGAGCTGATGGGCAGCGATGAACTTGTTGACGGCCTCGGCCGTGCAGCCCATGTTCGACACCTCGGCCACGCACAGTGGCTTGTTGGCCAGTATCTGGTCGGCATCGTCGCCGTTAAGTTCGTTCTGTGTGGCACAAGGCAGATAGATGTCGGCCTTCTGCTCCCACGGTTTCTTGCCTTCAAAGAAGGTGGCACCGTCGAACTCCTCCTCGTAGGGCTGGCAAACATCGTTGCCCGAGGCGCGCAGTTCGAGCATATACTCTATCTTCTCTGCATCCAGTCCTGCGGGGTCGTAGATATAGCCGTCGGGACCGCTGATGGTAATCACCTTGGCTCCCAGTTCGGTAGCCTTCTTGGCGGCGCCCCAGGCCACATTGCCGAAGCCTGAGAGGGCCACTGTCTTACCCTTGATGTCGAGGCCGTGCTCGGTGAGCATCTGGTTCACGAAATACAGGGCGCCATAGCCCGTAGCCTCCGGACGGAGGATGGAGCCGCCCCATTCCATGCCTTTGCCGGTAAGCACGCCCTGGAACTGGTGGGTGAGCTTCTTGTATTGTCCGAAGAGGTAGCCGATCTCACGGGCGCCGACGCCGATGTCGCCGGCGGGTACGTCCTCGTCGGGACCGATATGACGGTAAAGCTCGGTCATGAAGGCCTGACAGAACTTCATCACCTCATTGTCGCTCTTGCCGCGGATGCTGAAGTCGGAACCGCCTTTGCCGCCGCCCATAGGCAGGGTGGTGAGCGCGTTCTTGAAGGTCTGCTCGAAGCCGAGGAACTTCAGGATCGAGAGGTTTACCGATGCGTGGAAACGCAGTCCTCCCTTGTAAGGACCGATGGCGCTATTGAACTGCACACGATAGCCGAGGTTCACCTGTACCTCGCCCTTGTCATCTACCCAGGGCACGCGGAAGGTGATGATGCGCTCAGGCTCCACGATGCGCTCGATGATCTTAGCCTTCTCGAACTCCGGATGCTGGTTATAGACATCCTTAATCGATTCCAACACTTCCCTTACTGCCTGTAAGTACTCCATTTCGCCCGGATGCTTCTGCTCCAGAGACTGCATGATTTTCTCTACTTCCATAACTTCATGGGTTTTAGTTAAATGTCATTTTGTTCGTATGACACCGCAAATATAGGAAAAATATCAATACCTTCCAAGAGAAACAGCGATTATTTTTACGATAAAGTTACATATTGTTAAAAGCGGCGCCCTGTTTACCGCAATCCGCTTCTGCCTTTTTTTCTACTTTTTTGTTTTTTCGTTTGGCAGATTGGAATTAAAGTCGTAACTTTGTCCGCCAAACGGGAATAATCCACAACAACAAACATAAAAGACTATGATTTGGAATCAAAGCATTGAATGCATGGATCGCGAACAACTTCGCGAGATTCAGAGCCGTCGCTTGGTGAAGATGGCTGAGTATGTTTATCACAACACACCCTTCTATCGGAAGAAGTTCCAGGAGATGGGACTGGAGCCGGGCGATATCAAGAGTATCGACGACATCGTGAAGTTGCCGTTTACGAATAAGCTCGACCTGCGCGACAACTATCCCTTCGGGTTGGCGGCCGTGCCCATGAGTCAGATTGTACGTATCCATGCCTCCTCGGGTACAACGGGTAAGCCCGTGGTGGTGCTATATACCCGCAAGGACCTCGCCATGTGGGCAGAGGCCATCTCACGTGCCTTCACGGCCTATGGTGCCACGAAGGATGACATCTTCCAGGTGGCCTACGGCTACGGACTGTTTACCGGCGGACTGGGCGCCCACGACGGTGCCACCAATATCGGTGCCTCGGTGATCCCCATCTCCTCGGGTAACACGCAGAAGCAGATGACGCTGATGCACGATTTCGGTACGACCATTCTCTGTTGTACGCCGTCGTATGCCATGTTCCTTGGTGAGGCCATGCAGGAGTGCGAGTGGTCGCGCGATGAGTTCAAGCTGAAGATCGGCGTCTTCGGTGCTGAGCCCTGGACCGAGAAGATGCGCGTGAAGCTGGAAGAGTCGTTGGGCATCAAGGCCTACGACATCTATGGACTGAGCGAGATAGCCGGTCCTGGCGTGGGCTATGAGTGTGAGCACCAGTGCGGTACCCATCTGAACGAGGACTATTTCTATCCGGAGATTCTCGACCCGAATACCGGTGAGTCGTTGCCTGAGGGATCGTTTGGCGAACTCACCTTTACCCATCTCACCAAAGAAGGTATGCCGCTGTTGCGCTACCGTACCCACGACCTGACGGCCCTGCACTATGACAAGTGCGCCTGTGGGCGCACGTTGGTGCGTATGGACCGTATCCTCGGCCGTTGCGACGATATGCTGATCATCCGTGGTGTGAACGTGTTCCCGTCACAGATTGAGGATGTGATCCTGAAACTGCCAGAGTACGAGCCTCACTTCCTGCTTACCGTCGATCGCGTAAATAATACTGACACCTCCGAACTGAAGGTCGAGGTGAAGGAAGACTACTTCACCGACGATATGGCTACGATGGTGGGTCTGCAGAAGAAGTTGGAAGCCGAGTTGCGCAGTGTCATCGGTCTGGGTTTCAAGGTGAAACTCGTGGAGCCGAAGGGTATCGAGCGCTCCGAGGGTAAGGCCAAGCGTGTCATTGATAAGCGACAGTTATAAAACAAAACTATAAAGATTATGAAAGCAAAACAATTATCCGTATTCCTCGAGAACAAGTCCGGACGACTGACCGAGGTGACAGAGGCCTTAGGGGCTGCAGGTATCAACCTGTCTGCTATGAGTATCGCCGACAACAGCGATTTCGGTATTCTGCGTTGTATCGTGTCTGATCCCGACAAGGCCTATCAGGTGTTGAAGGAGAAACACTTCGCCGTGAAGATTACCGACGTCATCGGCTTCGTCTGCCCGAACATCAGTGGTTCTCTGTCCGTCGTGCTGAAGCACCTGTCCGACAATGGTGTGTTCATCGAGTACATGTATTCCTTCGCTAATGGTAATGTGGCTCATGTCGTGATCCGTCCGACGGATCTGGATCTGTGTGAGCGCATGCTGGCCGAGAAAAAGGTGGAACTGATGGCGGCCAACGACCTCTATCAGTTATAAATGATGTGAAACCGCAATTTTTCCTTCGGGAAATTTTGCGGTTTCGTTTTTTCTCCGTACCTTTGCACGCGAATTTGAAGGGCGCTTAGCTCAGCTGGTTTAGAGCATCTGCCTTACAAGCAGAGGGTCGGCGGTTCGAATCCGTCAGCGCCCACGACACAAAAAGAGCCCCGTCCTGCAGCCGTTGATGGTTGTGGACGTGGGTTGTAACGCGTTAAGGATATAGTAATTTAGGATTAAAAAGAAATGGATTTAAGTTTGCTGACCGCCATCTCGCCTATTGATGGCCGTTACAGGAGTAAGACAGAGCCGCTGGCAGAATACTTTTCGGAATATGCCCTCATCAGATACAGGGTTCGTGTTGAGATCGAGTATTTTATCACGTTGTGTGAACTGCCGTTGCCGCAATTGCAAGACATCAACCATTCACTGTTCGACCAACTCCGTGACATCTACCGCCAGTTCACACCTGCTGATGCCCAGCGGGTGAAGGATATTGAGAAGGTGACCAATCACGACGTGAAGGCTGTGGAGTATTTCATCAAGGAACGTCTCGATGCCATGGGCGGCTTTGAAAAGTATAAGGAATTCATCCATTTCGGACTCACTTCCCAGGACATCAACAACACCAGCGTGCCCCTTTCCATCAAGGAGGCACTCGAAAACGTGTATTATCCCCTCGTCGAGGAACTGATTGAGCAGTTGCACGACTATGCCGAGCAGTGGAAGAATATCCCCATGCTTGCCAAGACCCACGGACAACCTGCCTCTCCGACCCGTCTGGGTAAGGAGGTGATGGTCTATGTCTATCGTCTGGAGGAGCAACTCCGTTCCTTGAAGGAGACACCCGTGACGGCGAAGTTCGGTGGTGCCACAGGTAACTATAACGCCCACCATGTGGCCTATCCCCAGTACGACTGGCGTGAGTTCGGCAATAGTTTCGTCAGCGAGAAACTTGGTCTGGAGCGTGAGCAGTACACCACCCAGATCTCGAACTATGACTGGTTGGGTGCTATCTTCGATGCCATGCGCCGTATCAACACCATCGTCATCGACCTTGACCGCGACTTCTGGATGTATATCTCTATGGATTACTTCAAGCAGAAGATCAAGAAGGGTGAGGTGGGTTCCAGTGCCATGCCCCACAAGGTGAACCCCATCGACTACGAGAATTCTGAGGGTAACCTCGGCATTGCCAATGCCATCCTGCAGTTCCTCGCTGCCAAACTCCCCGTGAGCCGTCTGCAGCGCGACCTGACTGACTCTACGGTACTCCGTAACGTGGGTGTGCCCATGGGTCATGCGCTGATTGCCTTCCAGAGCACGCTGAAAGGTCTGCGTAAGTTGATCCTCAACGAGGAGAAACTGCAGGAGGATCTCGACAACACGTGGGCTGTGGTGGCTGAGGCCATTCAGACCATCCTGCGTCGTGAGGCCTATCCCAATCCCTATGAGACCTTGAAGGCACTGACGCGTACCAATGAGAAACTGACCGGTGAGAAGATCCGTAATTTCATCGAGACGCTCGAGGTGAGCGAAGAGGTGAAAGAGGAACTGCGCGCCATTACACCAGCAACCTATACAGGTATTTAATCAACCAACATTTATTATCAATAAGTATTAGTAAGAGTTTTTTTAGAAAGGAAAAAGTATCATGGATTTTGAGAACAACGAGAAAAAGCAAGAAGAGCCGACACAGCAGGAAGAAGGTTTCCAGAGAGAAGTAAGACCGGGACGTTCACCGCGTCCGCGTATACATACAGGACAGCGCCCGAACTATGAGCGTCCAAGTTTCCATAACCACGACAACGACGAGGGCGGTTTCCGTCCAGAAGGTTTTGGCGCTGGTTTGCAGGGTGGTGCACCCCAGCGTGGTGGCTTCCGTCCCCGTAACAACTACGGCGGTGGCTATCAGCAGCGTCAGCAGGGTGGTTATGCTCAGCAGCGTCAGGGTGGCTATCAGCCCCGTGGCAACTATGGCCAGCGTCCTCAGGGTGAGGGTGGTTACCAGCCTCGTAACAACTACGGCCAGCGTCCTCAGGGCGAAGGTGGTTATCAGCCCCGTAATAACTATGGCCAGCGCCCACAGGGTGGCTATCAGCAGCGCCAGGGTGGCTATGGCCAGCGTCCTCAGGGTGGTTACGGTCAGCGTCCCCAGCAAGGTGGCTATGGCAAGCCTTACGGTGCACCATTCAAGAAGGGTCCCCGTCAGCATACGGCCGACTACGATCCGAATGCTAAGTATAGCATGAAGAAGCGCATCGAATATAAGGAGCTCAACTATGATCCCAACGAGCCCCTGCGCCTTAATAAGTTCCTCGCCAATGCAGGTATCTGCAGCCGTCGTGAGGCCGATGAGTTCATCCAGGCAGGTGTTGTCACGGTCAATGGTGAGGTGGTGACCGAACTGGGTACGAAGATCCTCCGTACTGATGAGGTGAAGTTCCACGACCAGCCCGTGAAGATCGAGAAAAAGGTCTATGTGCTGCTGAACAAACCGAAGGACTATGTGACCACCAGCGATGATCCCCAGCAGCGTAAGACCGTGATGGACCTGGTGAAGAACGCTTGTCCTGAGCGTATCTATCCCGTTGGTCGTCTGGACCGCAACACGACGGGTGTGCTCCTGCTCACCAATGACGGTGACCTGGCTTCGAAGTTGACACATCCGAAGTATCTGAAGAAGAAGATCTACCACGTGTTCCTCGATAAGAACGTGACTGTTCACGACCTGCAGCAGATCGCCGACGGTATCCAGCTGGAGGACGGCGAGATCAAGGCAGACGATGTGCAGTATGCCAGTCCGACGGATAAGAAGCAGGTGGGTATCGAGATCCACAGTGGCAAGAACCGTATCGTGCGCCGTATCTTCGAGTCACTCGGCTATCGTGTGCAGAAGCTCGACCGCGTGCAGTTTGCTGGTCTTACCAAGAAGAACCTGAAGCGCGGTGACTGGCGCTATCTCACTGAGGAAGAGGTTGACCGTCTGCGCATGGGAGCTTACGAGTAATTGAAGATTGAAAATTGAAGATTGAAGATTG